>Ga0316204_10000547_pt1 | contig 135595 bp, 115 predicted proteins | sample 6monrhotite_MG_2_FD_205661 | JGI IMG/M metagenome (GOLD analysis project Ga0316204, IMG submission 205661) | Microbial mat bacterial communities from mineral coupon in-situ incubated in ocean water Damariscotta River, Maine, United States -... | ecosystem: Environmental > Aquatic > Marine >... | reverse complement strand
CGGCCATCCTACTTCTGTTCGAAGCAAATCTTCCCGCTGCCAGATAGGGCGAATATCCTGTGAATAATTTGATTTAATCTCAATTTCCCAGATTATTCCTCGAGCAGACGCCAACGTCAAATCTGGTTTTATACAATAGTCTTCTACCCAATTCACTCTTATTATGATCAATGATTGAAGTAAAAGTATTACTACAGTTACACCAAACGATCTTTTAGCAATACTTTTGCAGAGAACCCAATGATGCCTCATTACCTACCTCAACCTAATCGCCACCACCGCCAGTGCCTGGCTCTGGGCAGCCGCCTGTGCAACTGACGCCCAACTTCTTCCCAATCGCCGCACATTCCTTAGCAGTAATTTTCGGCACACCTTGGCCTGGAGCCCTTTGGTTTCTGAAATAGCCAGGAGTATTTTTCGAAGGATCGCTCCTCCTGAGCAAGCCATGGAAAAAGACTTCATGGAAGATCACGTTGGCATAAGGCTCAACCAAATCCGTTGGTGTCGGCTCGGTAACTTTGGTGTGCAATAACTGCCAAGCATGATGTATGGCATAAGGATATATCTTTGATTTGTCTTTTTTGTTGTGGCCCATCAATTGTTTATATCTTAACGATGGCGTGCCTACGGAATCGAGCTGGTGATAATAATTTTTTTGACCATCTCCAGCATCAGCATAACCAGGCCCGACCGGCGCCGGCGATCCAGACGTTTTAGGCTGAAGTTTTATTATGGGCCTCGGGTCGCATTTGCATTGGTCAAGTGTTTTTTGCATATGACCCTCGATGGCATCTTTGTCAAAATTCGGCGTGTCGGAATCGTAAAAAATCGTTATAACCGGAGCCAACCCGGTAGGATCAGTATGATTAACTGGACTACCTCCCGCATAGAGGAATAGTGTTGCCCCACCTTTGAATGATATTGGGTCCCTCTGCCTCCAACGTCCTAGTTCGGGCGAGTACACCCTGAACCTCACTGTGTAGTCTTCACGCTCCGGATTATGCACGTAACCCGCGTACCCGATCGAGTTGTCCGGCCCGTCCGTATCGCTCGGGTCGCTGATCCAACCGTCCGGCAGCGCTGTCTGGAACCACCGCATCCCGATCATGATCGACAGATCCGTCGATGAACTGTTCGGTTCAGGCGTCGTATACGAAGCATCGCCGTCGAGATCCACGTCATAATCAGCATGATAATCTGATTGATCGATTGTCCGGTTCGCTCCATTGAGCAGCGGGATGTCAGCCGTGCTGGCCACCCCGTCGCCGTTGGTATCGCCCGCAGGACGGTGTCGAGCCACGCCGTACGCGTCGTACTCGACACGCTCATAGACGTTCATGTCCTCGTTCAGCACCGCGCACACGCTGAACTGCGCGTCCGACAACTGGTACCACTCGGAGCAGTCCGAGTCCTCCCAATCCTCATCCGCGTCGCGGTCTACTCGCTTGGCGATCGCGTCATCGATGTACCGCAGCCCCCAGAACTGCTGCCCGATCCAATCCGTCCCCGCCGACGTGTCAACATCGATATCGATGTGCTCCTCCACGATCCGCCAAGAGGCGCCGTAGTAGAACAGCCGCTTCTGCTCCATCACCCCGTCATACGCGCCCTGCGACGCGTCGAACGTCTTGCTCGTCCGCCAGCCCAACGCGTTGTAGGTGTATTCCGAGATGTCGTTTGTCGACGAGCCCGTGTCGAACTCCGTCGTGATCAATCTGTTCCAGGCGTCGTAGGCCATCTGCTTGCCGGTCATCAGAGCCGTGCCGAGCGGGATGCTCGTCGCGGACCGGTCGTCGGTCATGTTCCCCGCGTCGTCGTAGCGGTGCTGGGAGTAGCGGTCGTTCGGGACCGTCGTCGAGTAGAGGCGGCGATCGTAGTTCGGGTCGGTGCCCGAGACGGCGTTGCTCTCGATCTCGTTGGCGTAGTTGTGCGTCCTGGTATCCTTGTAGTTCGTGCCCTGGTTGTCGGTGAACACGCCGTCCTCGTCCGCGTCGCGGAGCACCTCGTCCCAGTTGCCCAGCATATCGAGCTGCCACTGCAGGCTCTGGTGTTGTGAACTATACGAGGCTGTGGCCGTCTGGGTTCGCAGCTCCTCGGTCAGGCGGTGCAGCCCGTCGTAGCTGAAATCCCGATCCCGCAGCGGGAGCTGGGCGCCCGGGCGGGCGTCGTCGGCCGACAGGCGGTTCGAAGAGCGGTCGTAGGTATGTGTGACCTCAAGTATCGGTGGGTACTTGGGCACCGCCGTGTCCGTGGCGTGCGGCCCGGAATCGTCCCGCACCCACATGTGCCGCTCGACACGGCCGTGACGGTCATACGCCGGGTATTCGCCGGCCGTCGATGTCCCGTTGTGATTCATGGTCCGATCCAGCATGGGCTGGAACGCGGCACTCGACGAGCCGAGCGTGGCCTTGGCGGTCATGCCCATGCCGATCCGCTCGTAGTCGGCCAGCGTGCCCATGCCCGTTGAACCGAACTTGTACGCGTCCATGCCGGTCACCCGGCTGATTCGATCATCGACACCCGACGCGTACCGGTACTCGACCGTATCGTTCGCAGTGCCCGCCTCGGCCGGGTAGCGCACCGCCGATAGCCGCGAGTAGTTGTCCTCGCTGCCCGACGGATCCTGGTTGTCGTACTCGTACTCTACCGTCGGAGACGAGCTGACCGCGCTGTCGTGGTCCTGCTCGATGGACTCGATCTGCCACAGCGGCGTGTATCCCAACTCCACCTGATCACGGACGGTTGTCCCGGCTGTATCCGTGTACGAGGTCGCCGTGTCCAGGCGCCCGAGCGAATCGAACGCGTACCCGAGCCTGCGGATCGAGCTGTCCACGTTCCGTGTGACGCCGGCAACGGAGTAGGATCCAACCGTGTCAACAATGTCGGCCTGCACCCGGCCCGCGTCGTCACGCTCGAGCTCACGGATCGTGCCGTTCTGGTCGGTGACGCCGCGCAGCTCGCCGAGTCGGTTGTACGCGTAGCTGACCTTGTACTTGGCAGCTGTCCCGGCCGAGCCTGTGGTCTCATCGGGGTACTTGACCGTCGCGAGTGCCCTGTTCGAGGCGACGAGTGAATTCGTCACGACCGACGAGGACCCCACTGTGGTGCCGTACTCATACACGGTCTCCTGGATCTCCTCACCGCCCGACCCCGGGATATGAGCGATGCGCCGCACCACAGCCCCGGCCGCGTTGTATTCGAATGAAGTCACGCGGTCCTCGTCCAGGGCCGCCGTGCTCTGCCCGCTGGCGACGTAGCGGTCCGACGATGTGCTCCAGCTGACCGTGGCCGGGGAGGTCGCGGCCACATTCTCGATCACGGCCGCCGTGCGGCCCAGGTCGTCGTAGACGTACCGAGTCCGGATCTCATCCGTCGCGGCGGTTCCGTCCTGGATCGTCATCATGTCGTGGACCTGCCCGCGCTCGTCGTACTCGACCCAGCTGAACAGGATGTCGGTATCGGTCCGGAGGTCGTCGGGCAGCGTGGTGTAGCCGGCCAGGCTGGGCACCGAGGCCGCCGCCGTCGAGAACTCCGCGCCCGTGGTCTTCGCGGTCCCGAAATCGAGCGTGGCGACCCGCCGCAACGCGTCGTCGTAGAGATAGCCCATGTACCTGGTGATCTGGTCGGTATCAGCCAGCGCGCCCGTGGCGGATGCGTCGTGCTTGCGCATGCGGCTCGTGCTCAGCGTCACCACGCCGGAGGGATTCGCGCCGGACGTGCTGTACGTGTAGCTCGATTCTTCAAGAACATGATCGCCGGTCAGACCGGTGGCCTGGCCGAAGCGCGCCGCCGTACCGAGGCCGGACGTGTCGCCCGCCCGGTCCGTGAGCGTGACGGTCGTCACCCGATCATGGGCGTCGTACGCGCGCAATGTCCCCGGGCTGTTCGGGGCCCACGACGCCAGTTCGTTGCCCTCATCGTCGTACCACCAGTGCCACTCGAGGAACTCGGTCGAGGACGACGCCGGTGTGATCGCGGCCTGTTGCATGTAGACCAGGCCACGCTGGCCGTAGAACGTCTTCGTGTACCACGACCGATCGAACGCCCCCGTCTGGCCGAGGGGCGTGGTCCCATTGTTCGGGAGCGTTCCCGCGGCGGCCGCCTTCACATTCGCCAAGGTCGGGGTGGTCCCCGGCTCCGGGTACACCGCCGACTCGAGCGGGCGGTTTAGGTTGTCGTACCGGGTCAGCGACATCGGGCTGTCCGGATAGACCGCCCCGATCATCCGGTCGCGATCGTCGTAGTACATCCGCGAAGTCCGCGTGCCCACGCCATCGAACCGCTCGATGTGAGTCAGATTCCCATTCGCGTAGCCCTGGGAAGGAGCCGCACCCGGATCACCGTCGTAGTAGTATTTCGCAACACTTACGGGCAATGTTTCAGATGTCGTACCAGTCCCGACCTTGACCTCGATGGCTCGGTCCAGCACGTCGTGCGCGTATTCGGTGATAGTCCCGGTCCCGTCCGTGACGACCGTCATCCGCCCGAACGCATCGTATTCATAGGTCGTCGTGTACGACAGATCGTCGGCGATGTTCCACCACGACTCGCTCGAGATCATCTGGCCTGATATGTCGTGCGATACGACGGACCTGCCGAGTACGGTCGTGTCGATGATGCCGTCGTTTGTTGCGTAGTCGTCCGGCCCCGGATCGTAGGATGCGTCATTCTCGACATCCCACCGCTCGGACCGGATGGTCTCGAACGCCGCGTTCATGAGCCGCTTCCGGGCCGGGCCCGCGTACTCGCCCGGGGAGACGACCTGGTGCGGCATGGAGATCGTCGCGTAGTAGAGAATGCCGGGCCGCTCGGCGTCCTCATCCAGGCCGCGGACCATCCAAGATTCGACGCCACCGGGCCGGATGACCTTGGTCACGCGCCCCATCAGGTCTCGCTCGTACTCGGTGATCAGCACGCCGCCAGCGTGCGTGGGGGCACTCGATACCGGGTCGGCAGTCGGCTCCACATAATCCGGAATGTTGGCTACTGTGACATCATCAGGATCGAAGTTGCGGGTGATCTTCGCGATGGTCCCGGTAAAGCTGTCGTACTCGTATCGGGTGATAATGAACTCTTCGTCTATGAACAGAATCCGTTGCCCCTGATCGTCGAAGAACTCCCAAGTAGAGACGGTGCCCGCCGTGGCGCTCGGGCCGTTCTCGAAATCGTACTCGCGTTCGACGTCCCGCTTGCGCCAGTCCAGCTCCGCAGTCGCCGCCGATTCGTAACCGTACTCAAACTCGATCTTCTCGACGTTGCTCCCGATCAAGCTGCCCGCGAGGCGCGGGTACTCGATCGACTCGAGCAGATGGCGTCGTTGCGTATGCCCGGTCACGAAATCCTTGAAGACGACCGTATCGGTGCTGCCATGGGGACCGATGTCCGTCTCGCTCGCGTTCTCGCCGTCATACACAAAGACGGTCGTGAGCCCGGACGTTCCGATGGTGACGTCCGGGTCCGTTGAACCGATCGCTGGTGTGTAGCTGGTGATCGATGAGGGCGTCCGCATCACCGAAACCCCGCGGGATGCGTCGTACTTCCGATTCGAAACCCAGGCGCTCGTTGTCGCCGCGCTCGGCACATCGCCCGCGACGATTACCTTGTTCCAGACATAGGGGTTGTCGTTGAGCAAGAGCAGGTCGTACATGTAGCTGCGTTCGACCGTTGTCGGCCAAGCGGCGAAGGACGCCACCTTATGCTCGCGCTGGTGCATCGAGATCCCATCGGTGGCCGGGCCGAGATCGGTCGTGCTCCAGACACCGAGCCACTCGTAAGTGAAGTACACGGCGGTGGCAGCCCCGCCGGATCCGCAGCCACAGTTGCCGGACTGGATGAACTGGAACTCGACACGACTGTCGCCAGTGAGCTCATACGAGATAATCTTGGCGGCCACCTCGAACAACGCGGGTCCTGAAGCACCGTCGTACGCATCCGCGTCCGCCAGCTCGAGAAGGTCGATGGCCTCATCGACGACCGCCATGTCGTCCGGTGTCGAGCTGGTCGACCGCTCCTGTGCCATGAACTCGATCTGGTGCGGCTCGAACTGCGATTTGAGCTGATGCGTCGCGCCCTGGACACGCTGGCGGATATCGCCCGACGTCGGCGCGTTGCCCCCGTCGTGGTAACGGTACTGCGTCACATGGCGGCGCCAGTCCGTCGTGCCAGACCCGGGGTCGTTCGCGACCGACTTGACCACCATGACCAGATCGCCCTCGGTGCCGAGGTCGGTGTGCGGGTCGATCAGGGTGCTCGTGCCGGGCTCGTCGAGGGCGACGTAGCTCGTTCCATCGTGGTACTTGACCTCGAGGTCCATCCCGTTGGCGACGAGGTGGTAGTACTGCACGTACTGCGTCATCTCACCGCCCGTGGAACTCGGGCGGTACACCTCCGCACGCACGAGCCGATTGCCATCCCAATAAAGCTCGATCCACGCGTCGACCATGCCGGCATCGTTCCACGTCGTGGACGTCCCGTTCAGGAGGATATCGTCAGGCAATGCCCGGGAGTCGGTAATGGCAGGGTCATCCACATAGGTGCGGATGTTGCCGTACTCGTCCTCATCCTTCTCGATCCAGCCCGCGCCACCCACCAGATCGAAGGTCTGCTTCCAGCGGCCCGGTTCTTCGTAATAGATCTTGTCGGGGAGATACTCACAATCTCCGGGCGGGTCCAAGCCATCCTGCTCTAAGTCATCCGGATCAAAGTCACCACCGGCGTTCTGATTTCCTGGACCGTGCGCACGGATCGTGCCGCCCGGCGCGCCCTCGATCAGCTTGGGTTTGCGGGTTGGGCGGTAGATCGTGATGTCAACCGTGTCCATCGCAAACGCTTCCCTTGGCGGATCCATTGGTACCCAGTTGGCGTGGCCGGACGCAGCCCGGAGATTGCTCCAACCCCAACCGGAGCCGACGTTGGCCGACAGCTGATCGTCGCCGACGCACGCGGGCAGCGTGATCCCGGTGTCATAGGGGTTGTCGGCGAACATCGGCTCGCTCGAGTACTGGCGCGTGAAGCGGTAATCGGTGCCCGGCAGCCGAACCACCAGATCTGTCTCGGTCTCCCACTTCTCGCCGGTCTCCCACGTCACGGGCCTATGAGCGTTGTCGTGCCCACCGGTAGGTTCCTGACTTCCGTCGTTCCCGCCGCCGCTGTCGTCGCAGGTGTCCTGGTCGCGGGCTGCCTCACCCTCGTTCGTCTCGACCGGATCATCATCGGAAGCGGTTTCGTCCTCCTCGGGACAATCACCGCCGCCATCACTTCCGTCGCAACCCGACTCGCCGTCGCCTTGATCACTCGAGTTCGAATCCCCGCCGCCTCCCCCCGAATCGGTGTTCGCGGCATACGCCGCGTTGAACGTCAGCACCGAGAAGGCTGCGCCCGCCGCGATCAGCAGCCGCAGCATGCGAGGCTTTGTGCCCGGCTCGTTGGTGTTGTTGTGGGCGGAGAACCGATCGGACGACTCGCGTGCGGAAATCATGCGTATCTCCAATGCGCCAGCGTTGCATGCCGGCGAGTTTGATGTACGCTAATGGCACGAACGTCGGAGTACAAGAAAGAAAACGAAAGATACCGAACACACACTTTTGTGGAGAACACCATGCCAATCTCAGCATTCACTCTCGCAGCAGCATCTTCTTTGCTCATGAACCAAGCCGCAGTTAACACCCCCGAAGAGGTGGTACACGCCGCCGCTATCCTCGGTATCAACGCGGAAACGATGGCGAGCGCCGGCGTGTACGGTTCAGAAGTTACTACGGTACTGAACAGAATCCGCGATTCGTTCGCCGATGTGGACAGCTACGAGAGCGCGATGATGGCCGCGAGCGCTGCGCAAAATGAAATCTTCGGAGCCAACGCCGAGCTCCGCCTCAACCCCGACGATGCCGAAGCGGCCGCAGGCCTTGCTACCGCCACGGCGGCGCTCTCAACGGCCTTATCGAGCGCTGCGCTCACCCGTTCTAGTCTGATCGACACCGTGTTCCAGGGGGTCGCCACCCACCAGCATTGGGCCGCGGTATTCGAGGCTCCCAGCATTCTGATGGCCGCCCCGCCGGAGTTCCGGCACGCAGTGCTGTCGGATGAGCAGGCGGCCGAGCTGGCCTGGGCGGTACGGCTGAGCGAGCGTTTCGGGGACGGGCCCGGGGATCTGCCTATCGAGGCCTCTGCACTGCTCACGGCCGCGAACGGGAACACGAACTGCCAGCTGGCCCGGACGTGGATCACGACCCACACCACATCGAACCAGCTCGCGATCACCCAGTGGGTGAATACGCCCTGACCGCTGATCTCTGTCACCCATCTGGGCCCATGTAACGGGCGCAGTGGCGTTCCCAGTGACGCTGCTCGTAGTCGGCGTGGGCCTGATCCCACCGGTCTCGTGCCCAGCCCTTAGTCTTGCGAGCGATCCGGAACGGGTCCACGTGGTGCTTCTTGCCGACGCGCAGGCAGGCGAGAACGATCTTGTCGTCCTCGGTCGGCTCAAACCGCTCGGGCGCGGTCTTCGGGGCGCCTTCGCCCTCACCGCCCCACCGCTCTGCGGGCGCGTCCACGTCTTGACGCGCTCGGCGTTTCTCCACCCCATACAGGTGCTCCTTGAGCCGCCGTCTGGCCTCGTCTTCGGCGCACTGCGTGATGTACGCGGCTTTGCGTTCCCGCAGCAGGTAGAACAGCAACGCCCCGGCCCGGCGCCCGTGCATGCGGGCCCGCTCGGCCAGGGCCAGGAACTCCAGCCGCCCCGCTTCGCCGGGTTTGGCCACGCCGATCCCGATCGCCTGCTCGTACAGCTGGAGCAGCCGACCGGTATCAGCCAGGTCCGCGCTCTGGATGTCACGGATGTTCGGCGGCTTGGGCCTGGGTCGAGCCTTGACCCCTGCCCCGCTCGGCTGCCTCCTTCCCTTCAAACCCGGATGTCGACAGACACCAGACGGTCCTGCCCGCGTGGGGCGGAGTTTTCTGGGTTCTTGATTCACCGAAGGTGAAGGAGATTTGTTCTGATCAGGGCTGGAAGATCCGCCCTCGGATTTGGTGCTCGGGCTGGAAGATCCGCCTCCGTCGTTCGAGGCCGACCAGTCGGTGTTGATCGCGTCGTGGCTGCCGTAGCGGTTGAGCATCCACTGCGGTGTGTCGAGCGGGATCAGCCAGCCGAGCTCGATGAGCCGCTGCCTGCCCGCCGTGACCGTGCGTGGCGTGACCCCGAACACCTCGGCGATCCAATCGCGCTTGGTCCGACCGTCCACCCGGTACGCGCCCTTGGCCCGCCCCCTGCTCCCAGAGCCGAGTTCTTGAGCGTCCCTCCTCCAGAACATCGATCGGATGAGCGTGGCCAGCACCACGGCCGCCGTCCCGGAGTTGAAGCCGCCGGCGAGGGCACGGAGGACGCGCCTGGGCACCGGGACCGATCGACGCTTGTGATCCAGCTTGTCGAACATCTCCCAGAAGAACGCGGTGTCGTCGACGCGGAGCTGGTCGATCGATGACGCAAAGCTGATTGAGCGTTCGGTGATGGTGATCAGGCCGAGTCGAGTGAGATGACGAAGATCCGTGGAAAGCGCCGCGTCGGCGGACTTGGACCCCCTGCCCCCGACGAGCGACTTGAGTTCACAGAGCCCGTAGCGCGGCTGTCGTTTGGGCTGGCTTCGGCTGGTTGGTGCGTCCGCGGACGGCGCGGTGTACACGCGGCGCTCCGCCATCTCGTGCGCCGCCATCACGATCCGGAACTGCCGGAAGCTGATATGGCCGCCCTTGTACGACGCCCAGCACAAAGCGAGGTGGTGCACCGTGATGCTCCGGTAGCGGCCCTCGATGCGGTCGGCCCAGACGGCCGTGGACGGCCTCGGCTTGGGTTGTTGTCGGCGTGCATCGCCTGATGCACGTGCGGGTGCTCGGAGAGCTGTGTGTGTAGATGCCATGGGCGGTTCCTTACCGCGCCGGGCACAACGAAGGCTCCGCCAACACGCATTGTGCATTGACGGTTCGCGGAGAACGCGCTACCTTGGACTCGATCAGAAGCATCAGGTCGCGTGGGTCCCCCACTCGTTCGACCGAGAAACCGCCCCATTGCTACGGGGCGGTTTGCGTATCGACGGTGCTCGCTGTGCCGGGCGCCTCCTTGGTTGGTGGTGATGGCGCTCCACCTCAGGCTGAGGATCGGGAACGCTGTCGGGATCGACCCGTTCAGGCTGGTTGAGTCGCGTACGCGCGTCAAGGCGAGCGATCTGGCAGCAACCCATCCATGTGAACGCATGCGGGACCGATCGCCCGGGACCACACAAACAGTCCCGGTCGTTCGGTACCTCTCGCTCGGACCCGAACACTTGGTCCCGTTCCCGAGGGACCAAGCCTGTGGACAGATCCGCATCGCCCGTTGACACATGGCTCGAACATGTGGCACCCTTCGAGTGTGACCGCTCGCAAGGTCTCTGTCGATTGGTCCTCATCCAAAGGAACCAGCCGGCAAGTCCCCCGCGATCGGTCCCCAACGCTCCCAGCTACTCACACCTGGGGCTTCAACACAAACCTGTGGAGAACTGCTATGAACACCAACAGACGCACCATCACCCGCACGTCCGTGATCGCGGTCGGCAACCAGAAGGGCGGGGTGGGCAAGACCACCACCACCGTCAACCTCGCCGCGGCTCTCGGCACGATGGGCTACAAATCACTGATCATCGACCTGGACGCCAACTGCGGCGCCACGCGCTGCCTCCGCGTGCCGCCCGACAGCTACCAGGGGAGCTACGAGGTCATGCTCGGCGACGAGGACCCAGTCAGCGTCGCCCTGGAGACCGATCCGGAGGAGGGGATCGAGCTGCCGGAAGGCGTCTCCCTCATCCCCGCCAACCGGGAACTCGAGCGGGTCGACTCCGAGCTGATCAAGGTCCACCGGCTGACCGACTACCGCGACTGCCTCCGCCGCCCGATCGAGAAGGTCGTCGCCACACGCCGGTGGGACTACGTGTTCCTGGACACGGCCCCGAACATCAACACCCCCACCGCCGCGGCGTACCGGGTGGCGGAGTGGTTCATCCTGGCGGCGACGCCCGAGCGCTTGGCAATCGAGGGCCTGAACGACGCGATGAGCGACATCGAGACGGTCCGCCAGTACAACAACCCCGACCTACGCCTGCTGGGCGTCGTGCTGTCGTGCGTGAACCGGCGGACGCGGCTGGCCAGCGAGATCATCGGGTGGGTGGAAGAGACGTTCAAGGACGCGGGGGAGTTCGGTGACTTCAAGAGCCGGATCAGCAGCACGGTGGAGGTGCCGATGGCGCAGCAGCAGGGCAAGACCATCCTGCAGACGCAGCCGGGCCACAAGGTGGCCGAAGAGTACCGGCAGCTAGCGAAGGAAGTGATGGAACGGCTCCAGTACGCAGCGGGGCAAGACGGGGCAGGGGAGGGAGCGCATGGCCAAGCAGCGTAAACGAGTTGTTGTCAACCCGTTGCTCAAGGACCGGGTGGACGCGATCGTGGTGCCACTGGACGCAGAGTCGGCAGATCAAGCCGATCGCCAGCCATCAGCCAATCCTGCACGCGCGTCCACCGAACCGCCACCCAAGCGCAATGCTACCCCCAGTAAAGCCCGGGAGGGGAGGGCGACCGTGCAGTTGAAGGCGAGGTTTTCCCGGGAGAGTGCAGAGGAGATCGAACGGTTCACGCGAACGCTGTCCTCGTATCTCAACACCACAGTCAAAGGAGCTGAGATCACGCGGGCGCTGTGGAGCCTTGCAATCCGATCAAGCGACAACCTCGCGGACCTGTCAACCAAACAGCCAGACTTGGATCGCCCATCGAACGGGGACCGGCTCGCGATGGCGGAGTTCGAGGACGCGATAGCGATATACCTGCTTTACGCTCTGAAGAGTGTTCGCTGACCATGATCCAGACTCTCGGCGTGACAAAACACCAGTTGCATCTGCGGCAGAGGTCGCCCTCTGGGGCTTGGAAACGCGGTATTTGGTCTATCCGCTGTAGTTGTCTTCATCGTCATCGTCGAAGACGTCCTCAGTGAACAACACCGTCAGTGTCTTGCCGTACCCACCCAAACCAACGACATCTTCTTTCATCTCGATCTGGGGTGCCCCCTCAAACCAATCGTCAAGCGAGGTCCAACCCGCGGCTTTCTCTCCACCCGTCACATTCGACCTCTTCGCATTGAATGTCCGAGTCTGGCAACGCGTGGGTAAGGGCGTGCCTTTGGAGATCCATCTGAGCCCATCACGTTCTCGGATGGCATCAGACATAAAGCAATACTCGATCGTGTCACCGACGCTCACCAGCACGGCAACGGGATCCTCCGCGAATTTCGCATATCGGATCGCTGTAGCTGTGATCGAAGTCTTGCATCGTCTGGCAAGCATTTCAATAGCACCGAAGCCGGTATCCGATTCACGCATGGCTGAGACAAAGGGCTTGCGCGGCATCAGCAACGCAGACGCGAATCCGTCAGCTTCCTGCTCGTGCCGATCGCCGGAACCGAACGCCCGGCTCTCGTGGACGCCGTCGCCATCCCCAAACAATAGTTCTGGATGACCTGGAATGAAATAGTGACCGAGTTCGTGAGCAACGGTGAAGCGGATGAACCCTTCGTTGGCGATGTGCGAAGCGTGACAAATCAAGAACTCGTTCGCCACGCGAATCAGGAAGCCTGTGACTCCCTCAGTCTTGGTCGGCTTTGGCTCAACCTCGATGTCGTGTTTCGATGCGAGCTCGAAGGGACAGACCGGCAGGGCGTAGATGCCCTCCTTCGCGAGTACCCGTTCGGCATGCTGCTCGCCGCTCTGATAGTTCATCGAGCGTGACAATCTCATTCCCCTTCGGCTTTCCGCTTCAACGCACTTTTCTTCCTGAGCATCTCCGCCATGTCCGCGATCGTCTCCTGATCCGTGGGTGTCATTTTCTCGAAGTCGCGGAATAGCTTCTGGGCGAGTGGCCCCGCCGCGGAGTCCTCGGTTTGTCTCCCGAGCAGGAAGTCGATTGCAACACCGAGGGCGTCCGCGAGGCGACGCAGGTTCTCGAAGGACGGAGACCGCGCACCGGTCTCGAAGTGCGAGATCGCCGAAGGCTGAAAACCGGCCCTTTCCGCCAGTTCGGCCTGACTCAAGCCCTTGTCCTGTCTCGCCTTGCGGAGTTTATCTTCGAATTTCTCGGACATGCGGGAACAATCTCCATGACGAATGCGTATAGTATTACGATGACGGTGTCGTCGCAGGATCCACTGTGGGTCCTTCTTTTTGGCACCCGCACCATACGGATTCGTCTTCATCGACGCGACGGATCCGAGTATTAGAGGATTTCCGCCATGGGCTACGCACTGACGATCGACGACAACCGTTTCCAGTCCGACGACCCGATCCTGACCGGCCGGCAACTCCTGCAGCTCGCCGGCCTTGTCCCCGTCGAAGAGCACAAGGTATTCTTCTTCGGCCCCGGACGCCAGCTCGAAGACATCGACCTTGAGGAGACGATCGACCTCAGGGAACCGGGTCGCGAGCATTTCATCAGCTTCCGGACCGACCGTACTTTCGACCTTGAGCTCGACGGCCAGAAACAGCCCTGGGGCAACGATGTGATCTCGGAAACGGTCCTTCGCCGTCTCGCCGGGGTGGGTGCCGAGTACAGGGTCTGGATGGAGCGGCGTGACGCAGAGGACCTGCTCCTCGAACCCGGCCAGCGAGTGTCCCTTGAGGGACGCGGCGTCGAACGGTTCTACACGGGCCGCGAGGACACGAACGCCGGGCGTGCGGCCATGCTTCCGCAGATGGACCAAAGATATATCGGCGATCGCGGGCTGGCCCCAGAGTCGGTGAATGACGGCGACAAAAAGGCGGTTGTGTTTCGCAACTTCGAGCTCCCGCTCGGCAAGTTCGACCACGAGCACACGGACATCCTGATCGTTCTCCCCGCGTCCTACCCCGACGCCGCCCCGGACATGTTCTTCTGTTTTCCTTGGGTCAAGATCCGGGGGACCGACGGCTGGCCGAAGGCGGCGGACCAGGCGTTTCAGTTCGCGGGTCGGGGTTGGCAGCGGTGGAGCCGGCACAACAACGACTGGCGGGCCGGCACCGACGGCATCCACACGATGCTGCAACGCGTCAAAGCAGCCTTGCGGGACGCGTCATGACCGGCCGCGTCACGCTGCTCGACACGCATGCTGGGCGGCTCCGTGAACTCGTCCTGCCCGCGTCGGGTGTCGAGGGAGCCGCATACGCGCTCTTTCGTATCGCAGAGCACGAGGACCCATGGTCGGGTGAGCACATAAGCCGCCTGCTCTTGCGTGAGGTGGTCCCGATCGACCCGGACGACATCGTCTCACGGTCACCGGACCACATCCGTACCCGCACGCGGTGCTTCGCTCGTGTGTTGCGGCGTGCAGCTGAGACGGGATGCGTGCCAGCCTTCATCCACGGTCACCCCGGTGGATTCGACCAGTTCTCGGCGCAGGATGATGCCGACGAGCCCGCACTTATCGAGATGGCTCAGAACCGAAACGGCCGTGACGCGAAGCTCCTGAGCATCGTGTTCACGGGCAGTCAAAAGATCTTCGGGCGTGTTTGGACATCTCCAGATGCAGCCCATTCCTTGGAATCCGTGATCGTCATGGGCGAGGAATTCGAGGTCCACGCCGGCATCGAACACGGCGAGGACGAAGCGTTCCATCGTCAGGCACTCGCGTTCGGACCTTCGTTCACACAAGCCTTGGCTGAGTTACGAATCGGTATCGTCGGGTGTGGAGCGACAGGGAGTGCGGTCGCAACCGTGCTTGCCCGTCTGGGTGCCCGACGACTACTGCTCATCGACAGCGACACGGTGGCAACCACCAACCTGAGTCGACTCCACGGTGCGACACGAGCGGATATTGGCCGGCCCAAGACCGAGGTGCTCCGCGATCACCTGCTCGTGATGGGACTGAACGCCGATGTGCATGCGTTCGATGGGTGGGTGGGAGCTGCCCGCGACGCCATCACGGCCTGCGATGTTGTCTTCGGATGCACCGACGATCACGATGGCCGGCTCCAGCTGAATCGTCTTGCCTACTTCTACCTGACTCCTGTATTCGATGTTGGCATTGGTATTGACACTGACGGTTGCGATCGTGTCACGCACGCTGAGAGCCGCGTGACCGTTGTTGCACCGGGGTCACGGTGCATGCTTTGTCGCGGCATCGTCGACCAGGCACGAGCAAGAGAGGATGACCTCTTACGAAGCGACCCCGAGGAGTACGCCAGATTGCGCGCGGAGGGAGAGGCATATATCCGGGGAGGTGGCATGCCAGACCCCGCTGTGGTCACCTTCACGACGGGTGTCGCCTGCCTCGCCGTGGACGAGCTGACCCATCGACTCACCGGGTACCGGCGTTCCGGTTCGATCGCGCACCGAGTCGTCAAGCATCACATCGTTGAAGAGAAGCGTCCTGGTCCGCGTGACCGTTCCTGCACGATCTGCCGTGACGATCAGTGTTGGGGGCTCGGGGACGTGCAGCCTTTCCTCGACCGAGTGGGGTAACACATGAGACCGTTGATTCTAAAACTGCTCGTAGCTCTCCGCATCGTTCCTCGCCCGGACCTCACGGCTCGGTCGCAACCGACCCATCCTAGACCGGACGAGTTGCCTCCCGGTCGCCTCGTCGTTGTTCGCAACGGCGAGCTCGAGAAGTGGACGTGCTTCCGATGCCCAGGGGGTTGTGGCGAGAAGATCATGCTATCGATGTCAAAGAGCCGCCGCCCTCGGTGGAAGACCGTAGTCGATCGGCTCGGCCGTCCAACCGTGGAGCCGTCTATTCGCCAGGTGAACGAGTGTCATTGCCATTTCTGGGTGCGCCGTGGCCGAGTCGAATGGTGCGCAGACTCGGGTCGTGGACCAAATGCAGATGTACATCACCGAATCGACACTTCTGCATGATCGTAACATCGTCAGGCTGAATGACTCGGCTGGATGCTCCGTTAGCACAATGTGTCGTCTGGAGTGCAACTGGAGCGACCAGCCCCGTAGATAGCAGGACGCGACTGAACCTGGCCACAAGTCCACGTTCTAAATCACGCATACCGAATCGGGTTGGGAGGATTTGAACTACTCCCCACACGCCCCTCAATATGACAGTACCGCTACCGTCGCTTGAAAACGTTGTGGCCACCATCCGTCACGGGCAAAGGCAAAGAAGGGGATTGGCCTTGCTGTCCCCCGAGCTGCGCCAGTTCGCAGATTGCCCTTTGTTGCCAGTCTTCAGGTTGTGGCCAGACAGAGACTAGCTGAGCCAGATCAGGACAGACCGAGTTCCATTCTTGTAGATGTATTTGTGCGTCCCCCCCACTGGGAGCCCAGAATCCCACAGTGCACGGGGGTTCCATTCCCCCCGGCACGAACCACGGTGCCGAGCGCCCAGACCTGCCAAAATCTCCGTTCCTTGAACATCGCTCGCGTGCAAACCACACACGCACCAGTGGCTTCATTGATCTTGCTCGAGTCGAGCACCTGTATTCTTCAACCTCGTGCTCGTTGCATCCATCACCGGTGTTCCCCTTTGGATCGTCCATCAGCACTGGGTGAATGGACGACCCAAACATCCACATCCCGGCTCAGTCAGCGAACGGAACCCCGATTCCGAAGCAGGGCACCGGCAATGCCCAACGCCAGATCAATAGCACCGTCTGGCTGAGCGTTGAGCAGATCCGCAAACGCGAGCGGATGCGTCGTGAGCGGGTCATCGAGGCCATGGCATCTGGAGCATTGCCGTTCGAGCAGCGTGGTCGGATCCGATACGCCCGGCTCTGTGACATCATCCAGTGGGAAGAGGCTCGCATCAGCATCCGCCCGCAGTCACCGATGGCACTCCGTCAGGATCTCACCGATCTTCTCTGACGCGTTCCATCAAGCGATCACTTCATCAATCTGTTCGGTTGCCAATCGATCTCGCACCCATCCGACAACCTCCTGGTACTCGGGGCTCACGGGCTTCATGTAAACGTCTGCGACCGATGAACTCGCAGAATGCCCGAGCCACCGCTTCACATCACCGATCGAAGCACCGCGTCGCGAGCCGTATTCTGTTGCACCGAGATGGCGGAGCGTGTAGAAACCACCGAGCGTGCTGGGCGACTCCCCGATCCGTTTTCTGAGCTTGGTCCACCAGAGCGTCACCGCATCGGATCGGCCGTGGACCAACGGCATCCCTGTGCGGGTGATGAAGAGGAGGTCCCCACGGGCACGACTCTCATGCTCCTGATACAACCCGACATGGGCCCATACATACGGAGGCGTCTCACCAAAGCGAGCAACCCCGGTCTTTCCGCGGCGGAGATCGTATGAATCGAGTGCGATCTGCCCCACCCGGACCGCGGCGAGATCCTTGGCCCCGAGCCCGAGTCCGATCCCCAACCAGATGAGCACGCGGCCGCGTTCATCAGCCGCCGCCAAGAGCGATTCGAGCTGTCCGACTGTGGGAAGCACACGCTCCTGAGTGGGTTTCCCATACTGGATGTCCCGAGAGTCCCAGTTCCACGCAAGCATCTGAAGCCCGTGCTCCGGGCGACCGGCACGATCGATGATGCCTTTGACGAGCTGCATGCGCTTTGAAACCTGGGATGCCGAGTATCCACTCAGCACAATCTGCTTGTTGTACGCTTCGACATCGGCCATGGTCAGATCCGCCAATCGCATCCAGCCGACGGCGCCGTGCCCATGCCGTTCGTTGATGAACTTGAGGAAGTCTCTGATCTGCTTCTTGCGATCGGTAAACACCGCGCGTGTGATGGTGCCGCGCCTGCGAGGCTCACCCTCATCTCTGGTGCGGGCGTCTTCTATGTCGATCAAGCCGCTCGCGATTTCTACGATGCTCCCCGACAGAGGTGCGGCTGCCGACTCACTCCGGGCAGGCGGTGGCGCCTTGGTGTTCTTGAGTGGTTTGGCATGAGAATCGCCCTTCAAGCGACGGCTGACCCAGTCGTGGTACATCCGCTCGGCTTCGGCCTTGCGATCCTTTTCACGTATCCCAAAGCAGTGCCGTTTGGGTGTTCCAGTCGATGGATCGCGAAACGAAACATGCCATCCGTAGCCTCTGTTCTCGGTGAACGAGAGCTGCGGGATTCGTGGCTTGCGTTGTGGGCCTTTGGAGGGCATCCGGGATATACTCTCGCTGGCCTTGAGCTACGGATTCGATGTGGGAGCACCGAATTGTAGTGCAAAGGCCAAGTGATTTGTAGTGCAAAGCACTCAAAATCAACCCTAGCGGGTGTAGCTCAATGGTAGAGCGTCAGCCTTCCAAGCTGAATGTTGACGGTTCGAGTCCGTTCACCCGCTTTCAAGCCCGCTCGGGGCCGCGACATGCGACACCGGAGCGGGCTTTCTTGTGCGCTCATCAGATGATTCGCGCCGAACGCTCCGCCGCGATACCGTAGCGGCATGAGTGAGACGCCCAAGCCCAGCCGTGAGCCGTCGGACGCAGCCCCAGCCCCGAGTGACGCCGGGAAATCCGGCCCGATCGCGCGTTTCCTGGCGATCGTCGAGTGGCTGGGCAACACGCTGCCCCACCCCGTGACGCTGTTCGCGTTGTTCGCGGTCTTCGCGGTGGTGCTCAGCGCCGCGCTCGCATGGATCGGCGTCAGCGTCAACGACCCCCGCCCCGGCAACGAGGGTGAGGTCTTCGAGGTGCAGAGCCTGCTCGACGCCGAGGGCGTCCGCTGGATGTTCTCGTCGCTGGTCACCAACTTCACGGGGTTCACGCCGCTCGGCACGGTGCTGGTCGCGCTGCTCGGGGTGGGCGTGGCGGAACGGTCCGGGCTGCTGACCGCCGCGGTCCGCGCGATGGTGCTCGGCGCCCCGAAGCAGCGGGTCACGATCGTGGTCGTCTTCGCTGGCGTGCTCTCGAACACAGCCAGCGAGATGGGCTACGTGGTGCTGATCCCGCTGGCGATGGCGATTTTCCACTCGCTCGGTCGACACCCATTCGCCGGGCTGGCGGCGTCGTTCGCGGGCGTCTCGGGCGGATACTCGGCCAACCTGCTCATCGGCACCGTCGACCCCCTGCTGGCCGGCATCACACAGGAAGCCGCCCAGCTGCTCGACCCCGCCTACGAGGTCCACCCGGCCGTCAACTGGTACTTCATGATCGCCAGCACGTTCCTGGTCACGTTCATCGGATGGGCGATCACGACGTACATCGTCGAGCCGCGCCTGGGAGCCTACGACGAATCGGATGGCACCGAGGACGTCGGCGAGCAGCAGACGATGGAACGAATCACGCCAACCGAACGGCGCGGGCTGAAAGCCGCCGGCTGGGCGGTCCTGGCGATGAGCGTATTCATCGTGTACCTCGCCGGGCCAAACTTCGGGGGCATGCTCGCCAGGCTCGGGGTCCACAGACTCCCGGGGCTCGAGATCGCTCCGGCTGCTCTGGATGTTGGGCTAGACGCCATCCCGGGCTACGGCGTGCTCCGCAATACCGACCCCACCGCGACCGGACCGAATGCGTTCCGCCCGCTGCTGCGCAGCGTCGTCACGCTCATCGTCATCGTGTTCGTGATCCCCTCGCTCATCTACGGGCGCATCGTCGGCACGGTGCGCAACGACAAGGACGTCATCTCCGCGATGGAGGTCGCGATGCGGAGCATGGGGCTCTACATCGTCCTCGTCTTCTTCGCGGCCCAGTTCGTCGCCTACTTCGAGTACTCGGGCATCGGGCGCATCCTGGCCGTGGTCGGTGCCGACGCGCTGGTCGCGATGAACCTCGACAGCCCGCTGGTCTTCCTCCCGTTCATCCTGATGTGCTGTCTGGTGAACCTCGTGCTCGGCTCGGCCAGCGCCCAGTGGGCCGTGACCGCGCCGATCTTCGTGCCCATGCTGATGCAACTCGGCTACAGCCCCGAGGTCATCCAGGCCGCGTACCGAATCGGCGACAGTTCGACCAACACCATCACCCCGATGATGAGCTACTTCGGGCTGATCCTCGCGATGGCGTGCCGGTACAAGAGAGACCTGGGCATCGGCACGATGGTCGCGACCATGCTGCCCTACAGCGTCGCGTTCCTGATCGGATGGACGCTGCTGTTCTATCTGTGGGTGTTCGTGCTCGGTTGGCCGGTCGGGCCCGGCGCACCGACGTACTACCCAGCCTGATTCCTGGGCATGACCACCCGGGGCTCGGTCGCCTCAGCGACCCGCGCCGACGCCGACCGCGTAGCGTTCGATGACCTCGACGAAACGGCCGATCTCATCGACCGTCGTGGTCGGACCGGGCGACGCACGGACCGCGCCGTTCGGGGCGGTGCCGATCGACTCGTGGACCAGCGGCGCACAATGCACGCCCCCGCGGACCGCGATGTTCTCCTCGGCGTCCAGGCCGGCCGCGAGATCCCGTGCCGCGATCCCGTCCATATTGAACAGCACCACCGGCATCCGACCCTCGGTGCCCTCGAGCCCGAACATTGTCACGCCCCGGACCGATCCGAGCCCGTCGAGCAATCGCCGGGTCAGGTCCATCTCGTGCTCGTGGTGCGAGCCCGTCTTGGCGTTCATCGCGCCCAACAAACCCGCGAAGCCGACCGCGTTGGACGTCCCCGCCTCGAGCGCGTCGGGCAGATTGGTCGGCATGTCCAGCCCTGGCGCGACCGCGCCCGTCCCGCCGCGCCGCTCGCAGAACACCCGCGCTTTGGCGCAGTCCTCGGGGTACGCACGCTCCGAGACGTACAAGCCGCCCGTGCCCGTCGGCCCGCGAAGCCCCTTGTGACCCGCCATCGCCAGCAGATCGACATCGAGCGCCTGCACATCGATCGGGAAATGCCCGACCGTCTGGGCCGCGTCAACGAGCACGAGCGTGTCCGGGTTCTTGGCACGGACCGCCTTGATCGCGCCGTCCACGTCCTGGATCGTGCCCAGCGCGTTCGACGCGTGGGAGATGCACGCCAGGAGCGTGCGCTCGTTCACGGCCGCCGCGAACTCGCTCGGATCGACCCGGCCCTGCCCGTCGCAGTGCACGAGCGTCACGTCGATCAAACCGTCCTTGGCGTAGCACGAGAGCGTCCTCAAGACCGCGTTGTGCTCGATCGTGGTCATCACCGCGTGCGGCTTCTTGTCGCAACACCCCCGCATCGCGCCGCGGAGCACCCCGTGCACCGCGAGGTTTATCGAATCTGTGCAGCCATGCGTGAGAACGACCCGCTTGGCGCAGGGCGCTTTGATCATCGCACCGAGCTTGGTCCGGGCCTGCTCGACCACCGCTGCGGCGTCGCGTGCCATCCGGTGCCCGCCCCGGCCAGGGTTGCCAGCTTGGGTCGCGAGGAACGAGCACATCGTCTCGGCGACTTCGGGGGGCTTGGGCCAGCTCGTGGCCGCGTTATCGAGGTAGAGGAGGTCGCTCGTCATTGCCGCCATTGTACGGCCTTCCGCCCGGGCTCAGGCGCTCGTTCGCCCGCTTTTGGCCCGCGCGGCAGGTTATCAGCCGGGGCGGTCAAAGGGAGGGAACCAGCCCCGCACCCGGCTGGTTGAGAGTAGCTTTCGTGTACGCGGGCTGGAAGCCCAGACGCCGGGCATTCCGCTCGGTCGCGATGCCCGGCTTGGATTCGATGCACGCGACCGACGCCCCGCGTTCGTGCGCGATCCGGAGCCGCTCACAGATCAAACCCTGCTGTATCCCTCGCCCTCGAAAAGGCTCGAGCACCGACGCGGCGAACAACCCCGCCACTTGGTCTCCGCCGGTCGGGCTCGCGACCTCCATGGCACCCGCTCCCGCCAGCTCGTCCCCGACGTACGCCCCCACGCACACCACACGCGGATGCAGCGCGACGCGACGCATCGCATCGATCTTGGCCATATTGCCCGGCCCGTCGGGATCATCTTCGGGCTCGACGAACCCGCTGTTCGAGACCCGGACCCATTCCTCGACCGCGGAACGATCGCCGGTGTCGAGAACCTCAAACCGCACGCCGCTCGCCCAGCCGTTGACCGGCGAAAGGGTGCCGCCCGCGCAGTCGGAAGCCCAGCACGTCGCGAACGCCCGTAGAAGAAATCCGCGACTGGCAAGCCCCTCCAGCAGCGAGCCATCAACGAACGGGCAGATCTCGGCCGTCGGCTCCATCCCGCGGTCGCGATAGAACGAGACCAAGCGATCGACCTCGGCTTCGGTGACGGGCGCGTCCAGCCCGATGCCCCGCGCCATATTGAGCCAGGAGCCCGGCTCGCCCGCGCACAGCGTCCCGCCCATTGCTGGCTCGGCCGCGTGGGCGATCTCGCCCACCCCGAACGCCTGGCGTCGTTCCTCCAGGCGGGCGATCTCGATCGGCTCTGGCAGACGCAATCCCTCGGATGGAGCCCTCTCTGTCATCGCCCGATCCTACGCTGTCCCCATGACGACCTACCGATGGCAAGTTCTCCGCGCCGGCCGCTTCCTCCTCGACGGGGGTGGCATGTTCGGCGTCATCCCCAAGGTCGTCTGGTCACGCTCGATCGAGACCGACGACAAGAACCGCATCGAGCTGAATCACAACTGCCTGCTGCTCGAATCCAGCGAGCCCGACCCGGCCCTGGGACGACCCCGACGCATCCTGATCGAGGCGGGCACGGGCGACAAACTCGACGAGAAGATGTCCAAGATCTTCGGGCTCGACGGGCGGAACATCGAGAAGGCCGTCATCGAGGCCGGGATCGACCCCGGCGAGATCGATCAGACCATCGTCACGCACCTCCACTTCGACCACGCCGGCGGGCTGACCAGACGCTGCCGAGAGGGCGAAACACCCGACTGGCAGGCGACCAAGCCCGGCGCCGCCTCGGGCGACGCGACCGACATCAAGTTCACCTTCCCCAACGCCGAGTTGGTCGTGCAGCGCCGCGAGTGGGTCGACGCCCGCAACAACGACTCGGTGATGACCAAGACCTATTACCGCGACCACATCCTGCCGTTCGAGGACGAGGCGCTCACGCTTCCCGACGGCCGCCAGCGACTCCGCCCCATCGACTCGCCCCGCCCGTTCCCGCTCAACCGCAAGCCCTCACGCGAAGAGCTGCCTAAGAACACCGTCGATGATCGCACCACCGAAGTCAGCCCGGGCGTCGGCGTCTTCCTCGTCCCCGGGCACACCTGGGGACAGCAGGGCGTCCGCTTCCGCGACACCGAAGGCAACGAGGTCGTCTTCACGCCTGACCTGATCCCGACACGCCACCACGTCGGCCAGGCGTACAGCCTCTCGTACGACGTCGAGCCGTTCACCGCGATGGTGACCAAGAACTGGTTCTTGAAGGAAGCGGCCGAGAAGAACTGGCTGCTGGTGCTCGATCACGAGCCCGGCGACCCGCTCGTCCGCGTCCGCCCCAACGACCACGCTTGGTACGACCTCGTCGACGCGAGCACCGCCCCGGTCGAGACCGCGTAAGCCCCGCCGGCCTTCAGCCTCGAGAGTCTTAAACCCCCGCGGTCGCGCGGGCCCTGCCGACCCACGCGTAGAGCATCTCCGCGACCCGGGGCAGAACCGCCTCGGCGTCCATCAGATCGCTGCGCCACAGCCTGGGATACTCGTACACGATCCAGCCGCGGTATCCGAGCTCGTTCAGCCTGCCCACGAACGCCTCGATCGGCAGAGTCCCCTCGCCCAGCGGCACGGGGCGACCGTCCTCGGCGATGTCGCCGATACGGATGATCTCGGTGCCGGGCAGGATCGACTCGATCGCGTCCATCGGACACTCGCCCTCCCGGGCAGCCGAGAGCACGCTGTAGCTCATCGCCAGATGCGGGCGACCGACCATGTCGTGCAGTTGCTTGAGATCCGCCGCCCGCGCGAACGAGCCCGAGTTCTCGATCAACACCCGCGTCGACGTGTTGCGTGCGGTCTGCGAACCGAGCGCCAGACGCTCGCAGATCCGGCGCCAGCCCCACGCCGCGGGCTCGCCCGCGCTCAGACGCTCGCCGAACACGCGCACGAACGGGATGCCCGCGCCAGCCGCATGCTCCACGGCGGCTTTGGTCTCGGGCACGCCGATCTCTTCGCTCTGGAACAGACGCCCCAACACGGGCGGCCACACCTGCTTGTCGTAGGTGATCCCCGTCGCCAGCCCGACCGGGTCGACGCCCGCGTCCTCGAACAGGTCGTGGAGTTGCTGGGCTCCGATCGCCATAGGGTCGCACGCGAACCCGGTGCTGGTGTCGCTATGGGGTGCGAGTCGCATCTCGAGCCCCTGGAACCCCCAGCGGGCGGCCGACGCGATGGCGTCCTCGACACTCAGTTCCGGGCAACAAACGGTAGAAAATGCGATCTTCATGGTCGGTTCCTCGGCTGGGTGCCAAGTGTAGCGGGAGCGGAGGGATCAAGGATCAGCCAACTGCCATCAGGGCACCCTCCCCAACTCTCCTCTTCCCGAATGCCTGATCCCCAATACCCGTTCCCTATCCTCCCCCATGACCCGCGAAATCGAATCAACGATCCATACCGATCTCCGCGACGAAATGACCTACTCGGGCTACCTCGCGCTCGACACCCTGCTCGCCAGCCAGCACCCACGGTCCGACCACCACGATGAGATGCTCTTCATCATCATCCACCAGACCACCGAGCTGTGGTTCAAGCTGGTCATCCACGAACTCACGGCCGTCCTGAACCACATCGACGCCGACGAGCTCGAGTCCGCGTTCAAGATCCTCGCCCGCGTCAAGCACATCTTCAGCCAGCTCATCGACCAATGGTCGGTGCTCGCCACGCTGACGCCCTCCGAGTACATCCAGTTCCGCGACTCACTCGGGCACGCGTCGGGCTTCCAGTCGGTCCAGTACCGCACGGTCGAGTTCCTGCTGGGCAACAAGGACCCGCGGATGCTCAAGGTCCACGCCCACGACCCGGTCGCGACCGAGCAACTGACCAACGCCCTCCACGCCCCGGGCATCTACCGCGCGTTTATGGCCCACCTCGCCCGGCGCGGCCTGCCGATCCCCCAGGAAGTCCTCGACCAGGACGTGACCACGGTCCACACCCCGGACCCGCGCGTGACGGCTGTGTACAAGACCATCTACACCGACACCGCCAAGCACTGGGACGCGTACGAGATGTGCGAGAAACTCGTCGATCTCGAAGAGCAGGTCGCCCTGTGGCGCTTCCGCCACCTCAAAGTGGTCATGCGGATCATCGGATTCAAAACCGGCACCGGCGGCTCGTCGGGCGCCCACTTCCTCCGCAAGATGGTGGACCACCAGTTCTTCCCCGAACTCTGGGACGTCCGCACGGAGCTGTGAGCATGGGAACCGTTGAGACCATCCATGACGCCGTCGCCCGGATGGGGCCCGCGGCGCTCACCGAGCCCGGGATCGTCGAACACATCCACCCGCTCTTCAGCAGAACGCTTGAACGCGACGCCCGGACCAACGAGATCTACCTCGCCAACCACTCGCTGGGACGCCCGCTCGACGCATCGGCAGACGACGTGCGCGAGGCGATGGACGCCTGGTATAGCGACCTCGACGGCGCGTGGAGCGCCTGGCTGGAAGAGCGCGACGCCTACCGAGCCCGCATCGCCCGCCTGATCGGTCGGGGCGACCCCGGGGCCGTCGTGCCCAAGTCCTCGGCCGCCCAGGGCATCCGCGCCGTGCTCAACGCGCTCCCGAGCGAATGCCCCCGCGTGGTCGCGACCGGGGGCGAGTTCGACTCGATCGACTTCGTGCTCCGCGCCTACGCCCACCGGGGCAAGGCCCGGGTGACCTTCGTTCCATGCAGGGGCGACGCACGATTCGACGCGGACGACATCGTCAAAAAAATCGAACCGGGCACGGACTTGGTCGTGGTCAGCCGGGTGATCTTCTCGACCGGCCAGGTGCTCGAGGGCGTCGACCGTGTGATCGCCCGCGCCGGGGAGATCGGGGCACGGGTCCTCGTCGACGCGTACCACGCGGTCGGGGTGCTGCCCGAATCCATGGACGATCTGGGCTGCGACGCGATGATCGGTGGCAACTACAAGTACACCCGGGGCATGGCCGGCGCGTGCTGGCTGGCGCTGGCGGACTCCATGCTCGGGCCTGCGGGGGTGCCCGAGCCCGATCAGCCCTCGTCGATCGACACCGGTTGGTTCGCCAAAGCCGAGCCGTTCGCGTACAAGCGGTCGGACCTGCCCGAATACGCCGCAGGGGGCGACGCGTGGCTGGAAGCGACACCGCCGATCCTGACCTGTTACCAGGCGCGGGCCGGTCTGGAGCTCACCCTGGCGCTGGGCGTTGATCGGCTCCGCGAATACACCCTCGGTCAGCTCGCGTTCCTCCGCGACACCCTCCACGAGCGGGGCGTGCAGACCCGCCTGATCAACCCATCGCCCGAGGCCCACGGCAACTACTTGCTCGTCCCCGCCGAAGACGGCCCGGACGCAACCGCCCGTCTCAAACGGGGCGGGGTGAACTCAGACGCCCGACCGAGCCCGGCCGGCAAGCCCTGGTTTGTGCGCCTGTGCCCGGACGTGCTGTGCACACGCGAGCAGCTCGCGGCAGCCGCCGATCGCGTCGCGGGCGTGCTGGCGGGCGACCCGGCGAGTTGACGGAGCCCTCACCGCGTGAGCGACCGACCCGACGAATCCGTGACCGCTTCGATCCTCTCTGCCTGCGAGGAGCAGGGATTCGCCCTGACCGGGATCGCCGACGCCAGCCCGAGCGATCGACGTAAGGAGTTGATGACCTGGCTCGGCGCGGGCAAGCACGGCGGTATGGGGTATCTCCAGGAGCACGCCGAACTGCGGGCCGACCCGTCCGGGGTGCTCGAGGGTTCTCGCTCGGCGATCTTGGTCGCCGATCTGTACGCCTCGCGCGACGACAACCAGGACTCGGCGCTCGGAGCGGGCGAGGGACGGATCGCGCGTTACGCCCGCGGGCGGGACTACCACACGGTCCTCAAGAAACGCCTGATGAACCTGGCCGACCGGTTCCGCGCGGAACAACCGACAGCCGATTTCCGCGTCTTTACGGACACCGCGCCGGTCATGGAGCGTGAGCTGGCCCAGCGGGCCGGGCTGGGCTGGATCGGCAAGCACACGCTGCTGATCCATCCGAAGGTCGGCAGCTACTTCCTGCTCGGCGGGATCCTGACCACGCTCGACCTGACGGTGCCCGCGACCCAAAGCGTCGAGACCGACCACTGCGGCTCGTGCACCCGCTGCATCGACGCCTGCCCCACCGATGCCATCACGCCATACTCGGTCGACGCCCGGCGCTGCATCAGCTACCTGACCATCGAGAACCGGTCCGTCATCGACCAGGATCTCCAGTCCAAGATGGGCGAATGGATGTTCGGCTGCGATATCTGCCAGGAGGTCTGCCCGCACAACTCGGCACGCCAAGATCCGCCGATGGGCAAGCGCGCCAACCCGGCGTACGCGCCCGAGCGGGACCGGTTCGACCTGCTGGATGTGCTGGGCTGGGACGAGGACGCCCGGCGGACCGCGTTCCGGGGCAGCGCCATGAAGCGGGCCAAGCTGGACATGATGCGTCGGAACGCCGCCATCGGGCTTGGGAACCAGCCATCGCGGTCCGGCGAGAGCATAGATCGCCTGAAAGCGATCGCGTGTGACGAACGCGAGGCCGACATCGTTCGGACGGCGGCCCGGCGGGCGCTCGACTCGGATTAGGCGGTCGGCTCACGCTTCATCAGAGGCACGACGTGGGCGATCAGGATGCCCGGGATGAGCCAGACGCCCTCACGCTCGATGAACCCCATCCAGTAGAACGGGGCGGCCAGCACGCAGGCGGCGACCCATGCGCCGTGCGTCGGTCGGCGTGTGCGGGGGACCATGCGGGCCCAGACGTAGACGGGGAAGAGCAAGCCGTAGGCGCTGAGGAAGCCTCGGTAGACGATCTCGCCCGCGCTCATGTCGGCGTAGTCGGGCAGCGACGGTGCGAACACGCCCAGCATCCCCGCGCCGACGCAGCCGAAGATGACCAGTGCCGCCGGGACGGGGTTGTCCCACATGACCCGCCCGCGGTCGGCGTCGGCGCTGGGGGCGATCGCGTCGATCGGGCTGAACAGGCGGTCCGAGTGCACGCGGACGGTGAAGATCCACTGGGCGATCATGTGGAACAGGATCGCGGCCCCCACCACCGGCGAGATGGCCGTCACCCGTCCACCCTCCAGCGCGGCGATGAGCGGGCCCGCGTAGACCGCGGTCAGCCCGATCATGACCGGGAAGAGCAGCCAGAACCCGACGCCGAATGCGATCCGCCCGCCGTTGAGACCCGGCGCGCTGCGCCGCGCGAGCAGGAACGTCAGGTCGAGGTACGGGCAGAGCACGAACCCGAACACGGTGATCGGCAGCAGCCAGATCGCCGAACCCGGGTGCGTGGTCGTCTCGATCATCGCGGGCGTAGTTGGTGAGAGCGCGTCGGGCGTGGTCAGCGCCAAGACGATGGTCGCCAGCCCGACGAGCCACAACGCGGCGGCGGCCCGGGGGGCGGCGCCGAAGCGGACGATGCGCCCCGAGGTGATCGCGAACGCGATGCCCAGGGCGGCGGCGACCATGACCCAGGTGTCGGGCAGCGGGAACGCGTCGCGGATGAACGAGCTGAGCCACGCGAACCAGAAGACGTGGAACGCAAGCGTGACGCCCGAGAAGAGGCGGGCCATGCCCGCGTGGTTCCGGGCCAGGGCGGCAGCAGCGTCGGGTGAGCGGAGCACGAAGCCCATCAGGCCCGCTCCGACGACGTTGGGCACGAAGAACACCGCGTAGCCCATCCAGCCATCGTCACGCAGGAGCAGCGACGGCAGGAACATGCCGATGCACCACGTCCAAGAGCAGGCGAGGTACATCGCCCAGAGCAATGGATGGTGCTTCGGGGCGTCGAGCGATGGCGACGCGTTGGGCGGGGGGGCGTGATCGGTCATCGTGCGTGCGCGGGGGCTGCGTGGCGGTCGGACGCGGCGCTACATCCGCCCCTTGCTTTTTTGGTGCTGCTTGGGGGTGACGTGGAAGGTGGCGGTGCAACGCCCGACGCGTTTCTCGCGTCCGCCGAAGCGCTCTTTGAGGGAACGCTCGGTCTTGGGCTTGGCTTCCTGCTTCTGGCGTTCCTTGGGCGAGTAGCTGGGCACGAGCTGGACGATCTCCATGTCCAGCGTGATGTTGAACTCGGTGCCGGCTGCGACGAGGGCTTCGATGTCTTCCTTGGGCGTGATGCGGTATTCGGCCGGTCCGAAGCACGGACGCTTGAAGGTGTACTCGAGGTGCTTGCAGACAACGGTGTAGTCGCCCCCGACGTAGCGGAACACGTAGGAGCCGCCCGCGATCTCGGAATTGCCCAGCAGGGCCGCACCGGCCATCGCGTTGTACCAGTTGCGGTTGAAGCGTCGAAACGGGAGCACGGCGCGGAACGTCGTGTCGTCGACCCGCTTCATTGTGATGCCCGACTTGGCGGCATAGGGCAGCCAGATCATCGAGCAGATGCGGTTCCAGAAGTTGTTGCGCGTGCTCAGCTTGCTGACGAAGATCTCGACGCGTTCCAGCAGCGTGCGTTTCGCGCGTTTGGGTTTGCGGGAGGGCGAAGCGGGCTGAGTGTCGGGCTGGCTGGCGGGCGATTCCGGGCTCGTCGCGTCGGATTCCGACGGGGCGTCCGCGGGTGCCGAGTTCGCATCGGGCGCGGTCGCTGGCGCTGTGCCAGCCGGGGTTGGCGTCGTGATGGTCTCGCCGGTCTTGTCCAAAGTCCGGGATCATAGGGCTGGCGGGCGGCCGGTCCGGGTGCGGACGCATCGGGGCTGTTAGGTTGAACCCTGGGCGACCGGCGGCTCGAGGGGCAGGGTCAGGAAGAAGTCCGAGCCGACGCCCGGGGTCGAGTGGACATCGAGGCGCCCTTGGTGGGCCTCGGCGATGCGCCGGGATGTCGGAAGCCCCAGCCCTGTTCCGCCGGCCCGGGTCGTGAAGTACGGGCGGAAGATCTTGCCGATCGCGTCGGGGCTCAGGCCCGGGCCGGTGTCGATGACGTGGACGCGGACGGAGTCAACGCCGTGGTCGTCGCAGCGCTCGGCGCGGAGGATCAGGTCGCGGGTCTCGATCTCGGGCGATTCGAGCACCGAGTTGGCGTTGAGCATCAGGTTGAGCATCGCCTGCTTGATGTGTGACGCGTCGAGTGTCGCGTAGAGAGATTCGCGGGGCGGGTCGACCCGGAGGCGGACGCCCGCGGCCTGGGCTTGGGGCCCGAAGAAATCGCCCAGTTCCTCGAGCATCGCCCCGACGTCGGTCCGCCCGGGCGCGAGGCGCAGCTCGCCGGCAAACTCGAGGAAGTCCGTCAGGATGCCCCGCAGTCGTTCGGTTTCCTGGCGCAGGGCCCCGACGCGCCGGGAGAGGCGCCCGGCGTCCTGCTCGGGCAGGCCCAGGTCGGCGATGCCCTCTTGCAGCAGCTGGGCGTTGAGCCCGATGGTCGAGAGCGGGTTCTTGATCTCGTGCGCGAGCCCGCCGGTCATCGAGCCGATCTCGGCCATGCGAGCCGAGGACCGGGCCCGCCGTTCGGCGACGCGCTCGCGAGCGATCGCGCCGCGGACAATCAGGCGTGACGCGAGCAATCCTCCGGCAATACCCAGGAGCAGACCGATGCCCAGCCCGATGAGCAGGGAGACGTCGGGCGTGCTATTGGCGGCGAAGGTCACAGCGGATTGTTGGAGGCGTGGGAGCCCCGCGCGGGCGCGAGCATGAAGTCGGGTAGGTCCGGCGGATCAGCGTCGCGGCGTGCGCGAATAGGTCCGGCGGGGAACCACCACTTCGGGCGAATCCGTCTCCTTGGGCACGTGCACGACCCTCGTGGATCGCCAGCCCTTGTCGGAGTTCTCGGCGTCGTAGATCACGGTGCTGCCGTCGCGGAGCACGCGGAATCCATCGCCCTCGATGACGGTGAAGTGGACGAAGATATCCTGCCCATCGGGTCCGACGATAAAGCCGAAACCCTTGCGCGGGTCGAACCACTTGACCTGGCCTTCAACGTCCTTGAGTGAGTCGGGACTGGATGACATAGTGTGTCCCCTGGAAACGGAACGCGTCCGCTTCATCAATCTGGCAGGCCCCGGCAGCTCCCCACGAGATCCGGATGGACCAATAACCTCCTAACTTACCAGAAAACATCCGCGCGTCAAACAAACCCCCGGGAGTGGGCTCCCGGGGGTCGTGCAAAGTGGACAACTATTCACCAACATGCATCCGGCTTGGGTGGATCCACCCCAACCGGTCGTGGTTGATTACTCGCTGGTGGCAGGCTCGCCTTCACGCCGGGAACGCCCGCCGCGGCCGCGTCCACGACCCCCATCACGCCCGCCGTCGCGTCCGCCGTCGCGGTCGGACCGCTCGGGGCGTTCGCCACGCTCGGCCTTCTCCTTCTCGCGCTCTTCGGGCGAGAGGGCTTCCTTGCGGCTGAGCTTGATGCGTCCCTGGTCGTCGACGAGGATGACCTTGACCTTGACCATGTCGCCGATCTTGACGACGTCGCCGACCGACTGCACGTAGCCATCGCCGAGTTCGGAGATGTGGCACATGCCGTCGGTGCCGGGCGCGATCTCGATGAAGGCACCGAAGTCCTTGACGCTGACGACCTTGCCCTCGTAGATGGTGCCGGGCTTGACGTCCTCGCAGAGGGCGCCGATCTCGGCTTGGGCGCTTTCAACGGACTCGGCGTTGGGCGACGAGACCAGGACGGTGCCGTCGTCCTCGACGTCGATGTTGACGCCGTACTTGTCCTGGAGGGCGCGGATGGTCTTGCCGCCCGGGCCGATGAGCTTGCCGATCTTGTCGACCTCGATGTTGAGTTGGAGCAGGCGCGGGGCGTACCGGCTGATCTCCTCGCGCGGGGCGGGGATGACCTTCTCCATCTGATCGATGATGTCGAGGCGTCCGGTCTTGGCCTGGGCGAAGATGCGCTCGACCTGGTCCATGGTCAGGCCGCGCGCCTTGAGGTCGAGCTGGATGCCGGTGATGCCCTCGCGGGTGCCGGAGACCTTGAAGTCCATGTCGCCGAAGAAGTCTTCTTCGCCGATGATGTCGGTGACGAAGACTTCCTTCTTGCCGGCTTCATCGGTGAACAGACCGACCGAGATGCCGGCGCAGGTGTTAGCGATGGGGACGCCGGCGTCCATGAGGGCCAGGCAGCCGCCGGTGACCGAGGCCATCGACGACGAGCCGTTCGACTCGGTGATGTCCGAGACGAGGCGGATGGTGTAGGGGAAGTCTTCGGGGCTGGGCAGCACGCCGAGCAGCGAACGTTCGGCCAACGCGCCGTGGCCCATCTCACGACGTCCCGGGCCCATGATGCGGCCGGCTTCGCCGACGCAGAAGGGCGGGAAGTTGTAGTGGAGGTAGAACTTCTTGGAGTACTCGGGCAGCAGGCCGTCGACGATCTGCTCGTCCTTGCCGGTGCCGAGGGTGCAGGAGACGAGCGACTGGGTTTCGCCGCGCTGGAAGAACGCCGACCCGTGCGTGCGGGGGAAGGTCCCGACCGTCATTTCGAGGGGGCGGATCTCTTCGGGCTTGCGCCCGTCGGCGCGGATGCCGCTCTCGACGATCAGCTTGCGGGTGATCTTTTTCTCGAGGGTGCGGAAGGCTTCGCCGGCCTGCTTGCGGGCGGTGCGGGTGGCTTCGGCGACCTCGACGGTGCCGTCGATCTTCTCGGCGAAGTGCCCGTTGAGCATCGCCTTCTTGATCTCGCCGACCTTGGCGCTGCGCTCGGTCTTGCCCTTGATCTGGCGGGCCGCGGTGAGTTCCTTCTCGCAGGCCTTCTTGACCTTGGCCATGACCTCGTCGGGGACGATGTTCATGTGGTCGCCGAGGTTCTTCTCGGGCTTGCCAACCTTGGCGACGAGTTCATCGATCAGTTCGAGGATGGGCTTGATGCCTTCCTCGTAGCCGAACTTGATGGCTTCGAGCACATCGGCATCTTCGACTTCGGCGGCACCGACTTCGATCATGTTGATGCCGTCTTTGTGCCCGGCGAGCACGAGGTCCATGTCGGAGTACTCGAGCTGCGACACGGTCGGGTTGATCAGGAACATGGCTCCGTCATCGGTGAAGATGCGTCCGACGCGGACGGTGGCCAGGGGGCCTTCGAAGGGGGCGTCGGAGATGGCGAGCGCGGCGGAGGCGCCGGTGCCGGCGATCACGTCGGAGTCGTTCTCGCCGTCGTGGCTCATGACCCAGTTCTGGAGCTGGATCTCTTCGATGAAGCCGTCGGGGAACATGGGACGGATCGGGCGATCGATCATCCGCATGGTCAGGACTTCTTTTTCGTTCGGTGGGCCTTCACGCTTGCGGAAGCCACCCGGGAACTTGCCGCCCGCGGAGAGCTTCTCGCGATAGTCGACCTGCATGGGGAAGAAGTCCAGACCGGGGCGGGGCGTGGCCCGGACCATTGTGGACATGACGGTGGTCTCGCCGTACGTGATGAGGATGGCGGCGGTGGCCAGCTTGGCGACCTCGCCGGTTTCGATCCGCATGGTGCGGCCGCCGATTTCCTTCTCGACGACGATCTTCTGGGTTGTCATAACAAGTCCCTTTGTGCGTTTCGCACATGGTGAACGGGGTTGAGGATGCCCCGCGTGCTCTCGCTGCCGAACGCCCGATGCGTCCGACCCGAGGCTCTTCCGACATGGTGGGCCCGCCCTCATGGATGAGTGGCAGAAGGCGTGGGACAGATCCCGGAACGGTTTCCAACATTGGGTGACTTCTGGTCGAGCACACGGGCCGATCCCGTTTCAAACAGCTGTGCTTCTCGAAGAGACCCGGACCGTTTGATCTGTCCGTCGCCGACTGCCGCTTCCGCAGGCCCGGTACGAAAACCCCGCGTGCCGATCTGGCACACGGGGTTGAGTGGTTTTACTTACGCAGGCCGAGCTTCTTGATGGTCGCCTTGTAGGCTTCCACGTCGGTGGACCGCAGATAGCGGAGCAATCGGTTGCGTCGGGAGACCATCTGGACGAGCCCGCGCCGGTTGTGGGCGTCCAACTTGTTCGCACGCATGTGGGTGGCGACCTGCGCGATGCGGGCCGTCAGGATCGCGATCTGGACCTCGGGCGAGCCGGTGTCCTTGCCGTCGCGGGCGAACTCTTTGATGATGCCGGTCTTCTTCTCGGGTGCGAGGGGCATGGGAGCCTCCATTGTTGCAGTCGCGTACGGGCGTGGCGGGAACATCCCGTCAGGCGTCGCCGCCGATCCCTCGGGCGGGCGGGCTGGCCGCTCGTTCCGGGGTCTGGAAGGGTATGCCGGGGACGGTGTTGGGTCTATCTCGGCTCGAGCCAAGAAAGCCCATTCGGGGGCTTGATGGGGGTCGCGGATCGCGCCTCGCTGCAGGATTCCCACTATTCTCCGCCCATGCCCGACACCACGCACCAGCCGAGCCTGTCCCGCCGAGTCTCCTCGCTCAAGCCGTCCATTACGGTGGCGTTGAACAACCGGGCCAAGGCCCTGAAAGCCTCCGGGGTCGACATCCTCGGGTTCGCGGCCGGCGAGCCGGACTTCGACACGCCCCAGCCGATCAAGCAGGCCGCGATCGACGCGATGCTCGCCGGGCAGACCAAGTACATGCCCACGCTGGGCGACATGCCCACCCGCGAGGCGATCGCCAAGAAACTCACCGAGGAGAACGGCATCGCCGGGCTGACGGGCAACCACGTCGCCATCGGGACGGGGGGCAAGTATGTCCTCTACGGCGCGATCCAGTGCCTGATCGACCCGCCGGCGACCGGTGAAGAGCCCTGGGAGATGCTGCTGCCGGTGCCGGCCTGGGTGAGCTACGCCCCGGTCTGCGAGCTCGCGGGCGGCAAGGTCGTCGAGTTGGATACATCGCCCGCGACCGGCTTCAGGATCGATCCCGAGCAGCTGCGGAAGGCGATCAACCCGCGCAGCCGCGTGCTGGTGATCAACTCGCCCAGCAACCCGTGCGGCACGATGTACAGCGAAGCCGACCTCCGCGCCATCGCGCAGGTCGTCCACGAGACCCGCGATATCGCGCCGGATCTGGTGGTGTTGACCGATGAGATCTACGAGAAGATCGTGTACGGCGGCGTCCCCCACTTCTCGATCGGGTCCGTGCCCGAGATCGCCGATCGCACGCTGACGATCAACGGCATGTCCAAGGCGTACGCGATGACCGGCTGGCGGATCGGCTACGCCGCGATGCCGGGCGAGTTCGGCGCGACGCTCATCAAGGCGATGGGCACGCTGCAAGGGCAGATCACCACCAACATCACCAGCTTCAACTACGCGGCCATCCGCGAGGCGCTCACAAACGCCGAGGTCGCGGGCACCGTCGAGATGATGCGCAACGCCTTCGCGTCGCGTGCGGGACTGATCATGGGTCGGCTGGCGGAGATCCCGGGCGTCGAGTGCGTGAAGCCGCAGGGCGCGTTCTATGTGTTCCCGGATATCTCGGGCCTGTTCGGCAAGGCGACGCCCAAGGGCGCCAAGATCGACTCGGCCCTGGCCCTGTCCGAAGCGTTGCTCGACGAGGCGCACGTCGCCTTCGTCCCCGGCGAAGACTTCGGCGGCTGCGGCAAGAACCACCTCCGAATCTCCTTCGCGTGCAGCGACGAGCAGATCAACGGTGGGATGGATCGGTTTGCGGGGTTTGTCGGTTCACTCAGCTGAATCTCGATCGGCCGCATCGCGATCTCGTCGCGCAAGTCGATCTTCGTCCCATTTGTCCCACAACTGGTTGACACGATTGCGCCAACGTTGGTCGCCATCGATCTGGATCTTGTAATAGACCGCAGGCAAAGCGATCCCGAGGGCCAAAATGCCCCACATCGTGAACGATCGTCCCGAATACGTATAGAGCCCGTAGATGCCACCAGCGATCAGCCCGGCTCCAACCATCACTATCATCGAACCGATCAGTTCAAACGCGATGAGCAGAAGCCAGAGCGGAGCCAGCACGAGGCGTGCAAAGCAGAAGTGGGCATGCGACCAGAGCGAATCACCAAGATCCGTCCAGATGGATCGAGATCGCTTCGATGGCGGCTTCTCATCGATCATCCCACCGCTTGAGTAGCCGCGGACTCATTGAGATCCAACTCCACCTCGCCCGCGTTGGCTTTGAAACTCACCCGTTGATCACGAACCAGCACCAGCAACGCCAGGAACAGCCCCACCATCTCCGGGCGGGTTCTGCCTTCGAGCACCTTGACCAGCGAGTACTTCTTGCCGGGGTTGGATGACGCGAAGGTCGAGATGCGTTCGACGATGTCCTCGGCGTGCTCTTCCAGCGGGGTGTCGTCGGAGATGACGGCGTGCTCGCCCATGCGGTCGAAGTTGACGGCCGCCACGATCTGGCGGAAGGCTTCGACCAGATCGTTGAGGTCCAGGTCTTCCATCTCGAGTTCGCCCATGTCGTCGAGGGCCTCGCGGACAGACTGGTTGTCGATCGCGGCCGGCTTGGCGGGGAAGCGGGCTTCCCAGTCGGCGCGGCGCTTGTCGAGCGCCTCGGCCGCGTCGCGGAACTTCTTGTACTCGAGCAGCTGCTTGACCAGCTCGGCCCGCGGGTCGGTCGGGTCGGACTCGGAGCGTTCATCGTCTGCATCATCGTCGTCCTTGCGGAGCGACGCGGCGGCCAGCATGCGGGATTTGAGCTCCATCAGCGAGGCGGCCATCACCAGGAACTCGCCCGCCAGGTCGATGTCCACCCGCTCGAGCCCTTCGAGCGAGGTCATGTACTGGTCGGCGATGTCGGTGATGGGGATGTCGTGGATGTCCACCTCATGCTTGCGGATGAGGTAGAGCAGGAGGTCGAGCGGGCCGTCGAAGGCGTCGAGATGCACGCGGTAGGTCTCGGACATGGGGGCATCCTACGGGACGTCGGCTGGGCACGCCCTCTCCTACACTTGCTCCATGCCCACGGGAGCCTCCAAAGCCGGGTCCGAGCGACCCCAGACCGACCCCAACACGCTCGATGAGCGTGCGTTCGTCGCCCGCGTGTTCCGCCACGAGGGCGACGCGGTCGCCAGGCTGGGCGAGACGCTGGACGGGCGGTACACCAAGGCCGTGGATCTGATCGTGGCGTGCGCCGACGCCGGCGGGACGGTGCTGGTCTCGGGGCTGGGCAAGTCCGGGCATATCGGGGCGAAGATGTCGGCGACCATGGCCTCGCTGGGGCTTCCCTCCCACGCGGTCCACCCGACCGAGGCGGCCCACGGCGACCTGGGGCGTTTCCGCTCGAGCGATCTGGCGATCTGCCTGTCGCACTCGGGCGAGACCGAGGAGGTCGTCGCGCTCGCGTCGATCCTGCGTCAGGACGGCATCCCGGTCATCGCGATCACGCGGGGCTCGACCGACGGACGCGAGCCGAGCGCGCTCGAGCGAGTCGCCACGGTGACGCTGCCCGCGCTGGTCACCGACGAGGCGGGCGATGGCGATTTCATGGCCCCCACTTCTTCGACCACTGCGACCCTGGCGATCGGCGATGCGCTGGCGCTCGCGTCGGCCCGGCGTCGTTCGTTCACCGAAGCGGACTTCCGCCGGCGCCACCCTGGCGGGCAGCTCGGCGGGCTGTTGCGACCGGTGATGGACCTGCTGCGATTCAAGGCGGGCGACAACCTGCCGATGGTGAACGAATCGATGAGCGTGCACGACGCGTTGGTCGAGGCCGCCAAGGTCGTGCGCCGACCGGGTGCGCTCGTGATCGTTGACGACGCGGGGCTCTTGGCGGGGATCTTCACCGACTCCGATCTGCGCCGCCTGGTGCTGCGCGATCAGGGCGAACTGGCCAAGCCGATCGGCTCGGTGATGACCAGGCAGCCGCGGACGTTGCCCGCGACGGCGCTGGCACGCGACGCGGCCCAGATGTTCCGCGAGCACCGGGCCGACGAGATCCCGGTGGTCGATGACGCCGGCAAGCCGGTCGGGCTGCTGGACGTGCAGGACCTGATCGCGATGCGTCTGGTCAGCGACGAGAGCTAGGACACGAACTCCCGGAGACGAGGTCTCCTGAGCGAAGGATCGCCATGCCCGGACCCGCAGGACCGTCCCCAAAGCTGCTCGGCAGGCTCGCCGCGGTGGTGATGGCGCTGGTGTTCGGCGGCATCGTCTGGTGGTCGATGTCGCGGAACAGCGCCCCGACCTCGACCGGGCCCGCCCCGATCGGTGACGATGAAGTGCCCGACATCACCGAGATGATCCCGGGCGCGGGCGAGTCGATCGTGATCACGCTGGCCGACCAGAACGACCCGGGGCGGGTCGCCGGGATCATCGAGGTCGACCGGTTCGACCCGATCGGCAACGGCGAGCGCGAGCTGCTCAACCCCAGGGGCTGGCTTTATCCCAAGGACGGGCGGGTGATCCGCGTGCGTGCCGATCGCGGCGTGCTGCTGATGCAGGGCGCCAACAGCTCGCCCGAGTCGGGCACGCTCGAGGGCGACGTGCGCGTGCTGGTGTATGAGGGCTCCCCGGCACCGGGCGTGCCGCCCACGGACGACGCGACGCCGATGGTCACCGCGACGTTCGAAGAGACGGTGCGCTTCGAGACGCGCTACCTGCGATTCTCGACGCCCGGGGCGTTCAACATCGAGAGCGACCAGATCACGTTCGACGGCATCGGGCTGGCGGTCATGCTCAACGGCGTACGCGATCGGCTCGAACTGATCGACGTGGACCGGGGCGGGCGGATGGAGATCCGCGTGGCGGGCGATGGGGAGCCCGATCCGTCTAGCACGCAAGAAACGGCCGATTCGCCCGCGGCGACGCCCGGCGGCCCGGTTTCGGTCGCCGACGGGTCGGCACCAGCGACGGGCGAGCCCGCGCCGATCAAAATCGATCTGTACCAGGCGACACTACAGTCCGAGGTGGTCGCGACGCTGGGGACCACCCGGGTCGAAGGCGACCGCTTGGAGTTGTTCACGCGCCTGCGCGACAACACGCTGAGCCAAGAGGCGTTCACACCGGTTGGTTTTGGGCGTTCGGCACCGAGAGCGCGTGCCACCGGCGAAACCAAGATCGACGCTGATGGCACCGCAACGAGCGAAGGTGTTGCCTTAACGGTCGACGGGGCATCAGGCGAAATGGCGCCCGGGATCGAACCCGGGCCAACCGGAGCGGGCGACACGCTCGTGCTGGTGTGGCAGGGGCCGATGACGATCCGCCCGTTGGGCGACGGCGCGCTCCCGGATGAACTCGCCGAGGACGACGCGGCCATCGCGCTGTTCGGCGATGAAGAGCGGGGCGTGCGATTCCGCGACGACGCCCGGGGCGTGGACGGTCGTGCGGGGGGCGTGCGCTACGCGGCTACCCGCGGCGTGTTCACGCTCGAATCCGATGCGACGCCCGTCGAGGCGGTCATTGCGAACGCGGGGCGGGGCACGTTCGACCGCGTTGATGCCAACCTCGTGACCGGCGTGATCGCTTTGACCGGGCCCGGCGCGGGCGAAGCCGAATCGGGCGCGACACTGGCATGGCAGGATTCTGGCGAGTTGACCCTCGCGGTCGATGACAACGGCGACCTGACCGATCGCCTCACGGGGGCGGCATTCTCGGGGGGCGTGCTCGCCGAACAACGCGAGGGCGTGATCGAGAGCGAACGCCTTGAGACCCGCTTCGGCGTGGGCAGCGACGGGCGATCCGCCCTGCGATCCGCGACGATCACCAACGGAAGCATCAGCGCCGAGCCCGATGAGTTCGACCGCCCGCGGTCCCTGGCGGGTGCTTCGATCCGGATGGACTTCACGGGCGATGCCGACGCGCCGCAACCCGTGCGGGTCGAAGCGATCGGCGACAGCACCACGCAGGCCCACGCCCGGGCGAACGGCTCTTCGCTCTTTGCCGACCGGGCCGTCGCGTCGCTGGCGACCGACGACGCGGGCGCCCTGTTCGTTCGCACGGCCGACGCCAGCGGGTCGATCTCGTTCACCGGCGAGAATGACACCCGGGCTTCGGGCGTGGCCATGAATCTGGACGGAGCCAACGAACGCATCCGCATCACCGGGACGGGCTCGGCCGTGGCGCAGGGCGATTCATCCATCGAGGGCACCGACATCCGCCTCGACGCGCGCAACCGGCGCATGGACGTGGAGGGCGCCGGGCGTTTCACGCACACGCTCCGCGACGAGCGCGGCGTGGACGCGGGGCGCGTGCTCGCTTCTTGGCAGCGGTCGATGCGATTCGACGATGCCCTGGGGCGCCTCGTGTGCCTAGGCGATGTCAGCGTCACCGCGGCCCGCGACGCGTACTCGCGCGACAAGCTCGACGCGGGGCGGATCGAGGTCGAGATGACGCCCCGCCTCTCGCCGAGCCGCCTGGGACAACCAGAGCGGGCGCGCCGGGAGGTGACCGTCGCCCGCGCGTTCGGGGGTTCGAGCGCAGACGGCGATCGCCCGGCGCGCGCAGAGACGCAGCGGTACGACCCCGCCAACCCCGAGTTCGCCGAAGGCCTGCTCTACCTCGAGGGCGACCAGATCATCGCCGACACCGAGCGGTCCGAGCTGCGCGTGCCCGGGGCGGGCACCCTGCTCGTGCTCGATCGGCGCCAAGACGACGCTCCTGATGCCGACGATTCGCCGTCGTTCGGGCCGGGGCTGACGCGGTTCACCTGGGAGGGCTCGCTGACCCTCGACCGCACGCAGGGCGTCGCCGTGATGTCCGACTCGGTGTTCGTGCGCCACAAGCCCGTCGGGGGCGAGGGCGCCGGTTCATCGCTGGTGGATCTGGTGTGCGACACGCTGACCGCACGGTTCGGCGAGGGTGGGGTTGCGTCAACGGTCGGGTCCTCGGACGCCCGGGGCGTCACACTCGACATGGCCGACGCGTCGGGGAATGTCGTGTTCGTCGCGGGCGGCAAGCGCCTCGAGGCCGACGGCGCCAAGTACGACGCGGCGTCGGAGATCCTCCACGCGCTCGCCTCGCCCGGACGCCTCGTCACGCTCACCGAACCCGGGACGGCGGCCCCGGTCAGCGCACGCTCGATGCGGTGGGACCTGGCCCGCGATCAGATCGAGATCAACAAGCCGAGCCCGGTCGTGCTGCCGAACCGATAGCCGGGGCGACGCGCCGATCCTTCTGGTGCTGGATGTCTTGGGTGCGGGCGCTGCTCAGCGCCGGCGTCGGCTCGCGAACAGACCGAGGCACGCGAGCGATCCCAACGCCCCGGGCGCGGGCAGGATGATCGCCTGGAAGTTCCAATCGACCGAGTCGCTGAAGTCGAAGAGCAGACGCCCGCCCGTGGTCAGCACTTCGACGGCGTCCCATTGCAGGACTGTCCCGACGCCGGGTGTGGCAGCGATGGTCGAGGTCGTCATGTCCCACGACCCAAGCCCCTCGATCAGCGGGCCATTGAACAGGTCCGGCGGGGCAGTCGATCCTTCCATGCCGAAGCCGACGCGTCCCTGAGAATCGTCGTACACGACGTACGTGCGGGTGGGGACGAGGACATCAAACGTGCCAAGCCCGTCGATCGTGATGACTACGCTGGTGTGGACCGTGTCGAACCCGCCGCTGGCAAGCACGCCCCGATCGTCGGTGTCCGCGATCGCGTCGATCGTGAACGCGGACGGCCCGAAGGTGATGCGTGACGCCGAGCCGTCGATGCTGGCCAGGGCGCCCGACGCGACGCCGCGGTGTAAGAACTGGATCGGTTCGCCCTGGGCGATCGACACGCCCACGCACGACACGATGACCGTGGCAGCCGCGATCATGCCACGACCGTTCTTACTCAACCTTGCTCTCGGCATCGTCTGGCTCCCCATGGCGATCCGGCCGCGCATCGGGCGCGGCCTCTCGCACCCATAGATCATGACCGAAACAGGGCGTGCGATCCAGAGATTTGGGCAAAATCGACCCACCATCGGGCGTTATCGGGACGGCACTGGGTTGTCCACAGTAACGGGTGCACGGTCCCGTGCGGCGTCAGGAACTCGTGCGGTCGACGATTCGGTAGTCCTCGCGCTCGCCACGCCCGCGGAGGGGGTAGTCCTTGCGGAGCGGGTGGGCCGGATAGTCCTCCCAGGTGAGGATGCGCCGGAGGTCGGGGTGGTTGTCGAAGCGGATGCCGTACATGTCGAAGACCTCACGCTCCATCCACTCGGCGCCGCCCCAGAGGTCGCAGACCGAATCGACGTGCAACGCCGGATCGGGCTCGATGCCGTCGGTGGGGATGGACGGGTCCAGGAACACCTTGACGTAGAAGCGGTCGCCCGCGGGGTTCTCCGTCGTGGTGTTGCAGATGTTGTAGACGACCGCGAAGCGCCCGGGCATCTTGGCGGGGTAACCCAGGTAATCGACCGCCGTGATGTCGGAGAGGAAGTCGTAGCCCTGCTGCTCGAAGCAGAACTTGAGGACGCGATGCACGGCTCCGGGCTCGACGATCAGGGCTGCCTGGCTCCGGAACTCGGTGCCGCGGAACGTGTCGCCCGGGAAGGCGTCCTTGACGAGCTTGAACATGCGGTGATCGAGGGTCGGTGCGGTGGACATCGCGGCTCCTGCGGCGGTCGGACGGGGCGATCGGGGTCGCCCGCAGTGTAGGTTCCGCCCGGCGGGCGGGGCGGATGCGTCGGGCGCGTGGACAGGCCGGGCGGGTCCCACCACAGACCCGCCCGGCCTAGCCGGGGAACAAGGAGTTGGAGTCGGGCGTCGCCTCAGGAGGCTCGGCGTCGGGTCATGATCGCGGGCGCATCGCCCGGGCGATCCCAGCGGGAATCACGCCCGCGGGGGTTCTGCGTATTGAGCAAGTGGTCGAGGTAGTTGTTCAGCTGGGGCTCGGCGAACTGGCTGAGGTAGTCGGCCGTAGCGGATCGGTTGATCGTCAGGATCTGATCGACCACCTTTTCGCGTGAGAGGTACATCCTCGGCGCCTTGAGGAGCGCCTTGGTGCGTTCCGTTCTGGCGGTTCGGGGCGTGTGGGGGATCGAGAACAAATCGGTCATCCGTGTTTTCCCTTCACTGAGGCGACCGGCGTCCTTGCCGGCGAGCCATGACATCGGGAGGCTCGGACGATTCCGACCAGCGTGTAATGCGCACCGGACGTAGCAGACCTGCGCGGACGCGCACGCCCTGCGCCTACCCTCGCCCATGCGACGCCTGCGTGTGATCGAAGACGCCGACGGATCGTTCAGATTCGTTGAGAGCGACACCGAATCCCTCTGGGGGGCGGCTGCGGGTGAGCCGATCGAGGGCGCGTTGAACGCCAACGCGATCCGCGCGTTGCCCGAGACCCCGCGTGTGGTGCTGCGTTCGTTCCGGGCGATCGACGACGCGGAATCGGCGTTCGCCTCCTGGTCAAACGCCGGATGGGAATCGCTGGAATCACGCGTGCAAGAGGCGATCGGCGCGGTCGGGGCGGCGCGTCCGGGCGTCGAGATCGTGCTCTGGCCCAGTGCCGGTTCGGTGCTTTCCGACGGGGTGTCCACGCTTTCGTTCGCGCGCAAGCACCCGGCGGTCGGGCTGGTGATCGATCCGGTCGCGTGGGTGACATCCTCGATGCGGGCGGACGCCGAGGACCACCTGGATCGCTTCGCGCGGGCGCTGTCGCTGTGCGAAACGCTCGCGGCGGTCGTCGTGCGGGGGCTTGATGGCTCTGACGGCTCGCCAGGGATCGATGCCCGTGGGGTCGAGACCCTGCTGGGGCCCGCGATTGGGCGGGCCGGCGTGGTCGCCTACGCCTGAGGGGCGATTCGCCCGGAGGGGCCCGGCTTGGTCCGGGAGTATCCGGCGGCGGACCCGGGGAACGGCACAAACTTTCTTATGCGGACTCAAGGCAGTCTCGGTGGGTGTCCGATAAGCCCTGCATCAAAGGGGCGTCGGCGGAGCCCGGCACGCCCCAATCCAGTGCGGCACTCGGGCGGAGCCCGTCGTCGCGGACGCCACCCATGACAGACGCCCGCCCAGACGGACCGGGCCAGTCGCGTCTTGCATCGACTCAGACGGAGCTCCATCAATGCACGCTTTTCGCACCGCCAGCAACGCGTTCGCGCTCACCCTTCTCGCCGGGACTGTCGTCGCGGCTTCCGCGTGCGGCCCACGCCGGTCGGGCTTCTGGAACCGCACCAAGAACCCCGAGCCTGGCGTGTCCACCGTGACGGCGGAGGAGATCGCCAACACCCGCTCGAGCACGTTCTACAGCACTGGCACCCCCGCGGGGCGGGCCGGGCTGGCCAGCAACACCGCCGCGTCGATCAACAAAGCCCTCGCGGCCGAGTCGTCGTTCACCTACGGCACCCGCCCGCTCGACGACCACACCTCCGTCCTCGACGGCGTGAAGACCGCCTCGGACACGGAAAGCCGTGATTCGTCCGCTGAGCATGCCCCGACCGACACGGGTTCGGAGTCTGGGACTGTTGTCGCAACGGCGGCCACGGGCGGCTCGTCCTTCGACCGCCCCACCGGCATCAACGCCGACTCGGCCAGCAACTCAGGCTTCGTCAGCGAAGAGCCCGTGACCATCGCCGCCCCGACGCCCCACCGTTCCGAGGACCTCAGCGCGGTTATCTACGCCAGCGCGATGGGCGCCGAACTGCCCACCGAGTTCGCCGACCGTGCGGACATGACCCGCGCCACGCTGAACGTCCGCCAGATCACCGCATCGTTCGCCGGCTCGGACTTCGACCCCACCCCGACACCCGACGGACAGAATCTGGTGTTTGCCAGCACGCAGCACCGCCCGACGGCCGACATCTACATGAAGCCGATCAACAGCTCGGTCGTGACCCGTCTGACCGACGACCCGGGCCAGGACGTCATGCCCGCGGTGTCGCCCGACGGCCAGTTCATCGCGTACTGCTCGGACCGCAACGGCTCGTGGGACGTGTTCGTGATGGCGATCGACGGCGGCAAGTCCGTTCAGGTCACCAACGACGCCTCGCACGATCTGCACCCGTCATGGTCGTCCGACGGCTCGCAGCTCACGTTCTGCCGCCTCGGTCAGCAGACCGGTCGCTGGGAGATGTGGGTCGCCGAGGTCGCCAGCCCGACCAGCGCACAGTTCATCGGCTTCGGGCTCTTCCCCGAGTGGTGCCCGACGAGCGGCACCGGCTTCAACGGCGCCGACCGGATCCTGTTCCAGCGCTCCCGCGAGCGTGGGGACCGGGCGTTTAGCGTCTGGACCATCGATTACAACGCCAACCCCGGCACCGCCGGTCGCGAGACCGAGATCGCGACCGCGCCCGAGTCGGCCCTGATCAATCCCTCGTGGTCGCCCGACGGTGCGTTCGTGACGTTCGCCCAGGTGCCCTATTCCGAGGCGTGGGCTTCGGGGCAGTCGGCCAAGCCCGAATCGTCGATCCTGTGGATGATGGGCGTCGATGGGGCGGGCAAGGTCCGCCTGACCGACGGCGAGTCGATCGACCTCATGCCCAGCTGGTCCCGCCAGAACGAGATCTTCTTCGTCTCCAATATGGGCGGGCAGGAGCACCTCTGGTCGATGGAACTCTCGCCGGCTCTTCGTGCCGCGTCCGTTCAGATGCCCGGGTACAACAGCGGCTTCGCCACCGTGCCCACGAGCACCCCCGAATCGGGCGAGTAACAGTCCAGTCCCCCGGAGGTCGGCCCACCCGCCGACCGCCGGCTTTTGGATCGCACCCCAGGGGCAGGCACGGAGGCCCGCCCGACAGACGGCACGGACGCCATGACAAGTGCACAGACCATGCTCATCCGCGTGTTGTCGCTCCTGCTGTTCTGCAGCGGCTCGATCTCCACGCTGACCGGGTGCAAGACGCGGGATAAGCGGGACACGTTCTACGCCCCCACCGCGATCGTTGCGCCCTACGACACGACCGAACGCGACGTCGTCTGGGCGGTGCTGCCGCCCCGGAATGAGTCGGGTACATCGATCGTTCGCACGGACCTCGTCGGCGACGAACTCGTCGCGGCGGTCCAGCAGATCCGGGGTGTTCGGTGCCTGCCACTGAACAGATCCCTCGAGGTCGCCCGATCCCTCGGGCTCGCGGACGGCCCCCGCGACGCGGGCGACGCGGTCCGCCTGGCCGAAGCGCTGGGTGTCGACGGCGTCATCGTCGCCTCGGTCACCGCGTACGACCCCTACGACCCGCCGGTCCTCGGGCTGGCCCTGGCGCTCTACGCCAAACCCGGCGCGATGGCCAACGCCGGCAAAACAGATCTTGACGCGTTCTCGCTCACGATGGCGTTTACCGACTTTGGACGCTTCGACGGCGTCCGCTTCGGGGGCGACCCGGTGACGACCGTTTCCGAACACCTCGACGCCAGAGATCACGCGGTTCTGATGACCGTCAAGAGTTACGCCGAGGGGCGTTCGGACCCGACCAGCGCGATGCGTTGGCGGGTGTACACCGCGAGCATGGAGCTGTACACGAGGTTTGCGGCGTACCACAGCGTGGGACGCCTGATCGATGAGGAATGGCTGCGGCTCGCCCGAGACGCACGCACAAGACGCAACCCCTGATGCCCGACGCGTCCGCGTTCGGCAGCCGCCGGACGAGGACGACCATGCCCCCCACTCAGACAACCAGCACCCGATCGCGCGACCCGAACGCGGGGATGGTGTGCGTGTCGGTGCGGCGCGGCGACCACTTCTGGCGCTTCGCGTGCGACGAGTCGGGAGTCCGAGAACTTTTCGAGCGCCTGGCCGAGTTGGCCGACTCGGAGGGGTCGCCCCTGGCTTGGGACGACGCGGAACTCGTCGCCGCCCAGGTGCTTTCGAATCAAACGCCCGATCGGGGTCAACCCGAGCCGAATCACGACCGATAGCAACCGCATCGTCAGATAGATCGCCCCGGGGACGGACCCCCGGGACCTTTGGAGCCCCGCATGACCAGCCTTCCCATCACCGAATCATTCGGCGCCTACCTCACGGACGAGCGGCACTTCTCCCCGTATACGGCCCGCTGCTACGGCGCGGACCTGCGCCAGTTCATCGAGTATCTCATCGATGAGTCCGGCAACGACATCGATCGCGCCCAGGAAGAGCTCGCGTTCAAGCAGGCCAGCGAGGGCACGAACGGCGTCGCGGGCTCCACCGCGACCAACACGCACACCGCGACGATCTGCGGCGCCGACGCCGACCTGATCCGGGCGTACCTATCGAGCCTGAGCGAGCAGAACTACTCGCCCGCGACCATGGCCCGAAAGATCGCGACCCTGCGGTCGTTCTACAAGTGGGCCCATCGCATGGAGTACGCCAAGACGAATCCCATGACGCTGATCCGGACCCCTCGCCAGTCCAAGCGCCTGCCCAAGGCGATCACCGTCGAGCAGATCGAGCAACTGCTGGCCGCCCCGGGCGAGAAGGACGTCCTCGGGCGGCGTGACCGCGCCATGCTCGAGACGCTGTACTCGACGGGCATCCGTGTCTCAGAGCTTGTCGGGCTCAACCACGACGACCTGGTGGTTGAGCACGAGGCCTTGCATATCCGCGGCAAGGGACGCAAGGAACGCATCGTGCCGCTCGGATCGCACGCCCTCAAGGCGATCAAGAACTACACCGACCACCTGGAGCGTGACGCCCGCTTCGGCCCGATTTGGGCGACCCGGAACGAGGGCGCCGAAATGCCGCTGTTCCTCAACAAGCATGCCAAACGTCTCAGCGCCCGTTCGGTGCGCCGCAAGCTGGACAAGTACCTCCGCGAGGTCGGTCTGGACCCGAGCATCTCGCCCCACACGCTCCGCCACTCTTTCGCGACCCACCTGCTCGAGAACGGCGCCGACCTGCGGTCCGTGCAGGAGCTGCTCGGGCATCAGTCGCTGTCGACCACGCAGGTCTACACGCACCTGTCGACCAAGCGTGTCGAAGAGGCGTACAACGACGCCCACCCGCGTGCGAAGAACGTCGGCTGAGCGCCGGGCCAGCACATGCAGATCTCACCGCCCCGCGATTGCGGGGTTTCTTATGCGCCGCCGATCTCGCGCAGCGGGATCAGCACGAAGGGACGTTCGCGCATCCGCGGATGGGGAACGACCAGCCCGTCTTCCGCGATCGTGCGGTCCCCGAACAGCAGCAGGTCCAGGTCGAGCGTGCGGGGGCCCCACCGCTGTTCCTGGGATCGTTCGCGCCCGTGGGCCCGCTCGACATCGAGCATGGCGTCGAGCAGATCGTGGGGCTCGAGTGATGTCCGAAGTTCGCACGCCGCGTTGAGGTAGGCCCCCTGCCCCGGCGGGCCGACGGGGTCGGTTTCGATGATCGTGGAGAGTCGGACCACCGCGATGGACGGGTGGCGGTCGAGATCACGCACGCCCGCGTGGATGGTCGCGTGGCGATGGCCCAGGTTACTGCCGATCCCGATGAACACCCGCTCGTGCATGGGCGACTCAAGGTGGGCCGCCCTGGCCGATCTACGCGCCGACGAAAAAACCGCCGCCCCTGGGGGGCGACGGCCGGAGAAGAGTCGTGGATTTCGCCCGACGCCCTGCTATTTCAGCGGCTCGAGCTCACGCATCCGGTGCTGCATCTGGGCCTTGAGGCGGGCCAGGATCGACGAGTGCATCTGCGAGACACGCGATTCGGACAAGTCGAGCGTGAGCCCGATCTCCTTCATCGTCATCGCCTCGTAGTAGTACAGGATCACGATCAGGCGCTCGGCCCGGGACAGCCCCTTGGTCATCAGGTCCTTGAGGTCTTTACGCTGGATCAGGCGGACGGGGTTGACCTGTGTGTCGTCGGAGATGACGTCGATCTCGCGGACGTCGCGCCCGCCGTCGGAGGGGTAGGCCTTGCGGGTGATGCTGGTGATGGTCGTCGCACGCGAGTCGCGCTTGAACTTGTCGAACTCGTCCTTGTCGAGCTCGAGCTTGGACGAGATCTCTTTGTCGGTCGCCTTGCGTCCCAGTTCCATCTCGATCCGCTGGCGGGCGCCCTCGACACGGGCGGTGCGGTGGCGCACGAGACGCGGCACCCAGTCCATCGAGCGGAGCTCGTCGAGGATGGCGCCTCGGATACGCGGCGCGCAGTAGGTCTCGAACTTGACGCCCTTGCTCAGGTCATAGCCGCCGATCGCGTCGACGAGCCCGAAGAAGCCGGCCTGGATCAGGTCGTCCACGTCCACCTCGTCGGGGAGGCGTTGGTGGATACGCTCGGCGTTGTAACGCACGAGGTGCAGGAACTTCTTGGTCAGGAAGTTGCGCAGCGCTTCCGAGGGCGTTGCCGCGTACTCGGTCCACCACTCAACGGGTTCCATGTCTTCGTAGGCACGTATCTTGGGCGCTCGCTTACGAGACACCTTGCGCGCTGGCTCTTTGACGGCTGACTTGGTCGCAGTCATCGGTCGGCTCCTTGACCCTGTTTGCCAGCGTGCCGTGCCTTGTGATCTGGGAAAGAAGATCCCCGTCTCGGGCCGGTGCTGGCGTTGTCAGACGCGGTCCTTGCGTCGTGCCGGGAGTATATGGAAAAACGGTCTGTCGTGTGGAATGTGGAGCATTTTTTCAAGCCGCCTGTTTCATTTTTTCTACGACGGCCTCGTGGCGCTGTTTCTTGTCCCGGAGGCGGAGCAGCGCCTCGGGTGTTGTGGGTGGGGTGTTCTCGGCGCGGAAGCGTTCGATGACCTCGGCGGACGCGACCATGCCGGCCCAGCCCAGCAAACGCCCCACCACGGCGCAGGCCAGCATGCACAGCAGCCCGCGGGCCAGGATCGTCGGGGCGGGGTTGCCCTCGATCAGCCCGACGAGCAGCACGGTCACAAAGCCGGCCAGCCCGAGGACCGATCCGCACACACGCGGCACGGATTCGCTGGTGATGGAGAACACTTCGCCGCTCATGCCTGCGCTGTCTCCTCGCGGGGTTGGGAGGGGCGAATGCCCCTCGCGCCGAGAGACCGGATACAACCGGATCGGCCCGAATCATCGGGCGATCCACGCCGATCCAGGTACGCAAATACGGAGCCAAGCGCACGAGGTCGGCAGATCTTGCGCGAGGGCCGGGGTGAAGCGGGTTGTGGATGAACGGTGCGATCTCTAGGCGATCACACCGTGGTGCGGTCAGCGCCTGGCGAACCAACTTCGGCGGCTCGTCGTGGCGGCCGCCCGCCCCTCGATGCCCGCCCAGTCGATCAGGGTCTTGGCCAGCCTGGTCATGTCCTTGCCCGCGCTCGATTTGGGCGAGTCGATCATGTACGGCACGCGGGCGCGCACGGCGCTGAGAACTTTTTTATCCCGGCGGATGTAACCCAGCATCGGGATCTGATAGCCCAGGAACCGGTCGCACACGCCGGCGATGCGGTCGTGGACCTGCTCTGCCTCGCGCTCGTTGGCGACCTGGTTGATGATCAGCGACAGCACCGGCGGGCGGGCACCCGGGTCGCCTGAGACGAGCACCTTGATCAGCGCGTACGCGTCGGCGATGCTGGTCGGTTCGGGGGTGACGACCATGAGCCCGAGGTCCGCGGCCGAGACGAACTCGGTGACCGACGGACCGAGCCCGGCGCTGGTATCGATGAGCACCACGTCGTTGTGGCGGTGCATGGTGCGCAGGCTGGCGAGCAGCGTGCGCCGTTCTTCGTCGTTGAGTTCGTCCACGCGCCCGATGCCGACCGAGCCCGGGATGAGTCGGAACCCGCCCGGCGCATCGATCGCGAGGTCTTCGAGCGTGAAGCCGTCCTGGTTGGCCGCGGACTCGAGACGATTCTTGGGCATCAACCCGCAGAGCACATCGGCGTTGGCCAGCCCGATGTCGGCGTCCATGAGCACGGTGCGCCTGTTCATCGTTGACAGCGCGATGGAGAGGTTGACCGAGGTGGTGGTTTTTCCTACGCCGCCCTTGCCGGAAGCGATGGCGATGATGGGGATCTTGCGTTCTGGCGCGACATGGCGGCTGGTGTCGCCGTCCATTGCGGGGGATCCCCCACGCTGATCGAGCGACCCGACCAGTTCGCGCAGACGAGATGCCTGGTCCCCGCCGCTCTGCTCGTCGGGGGAATCGGAATGCAACACAAATGCTCGAGTCATCAACCTCTCCCGTCGGACCCTCCGAACAACACGTCCGGTCCATCGAGCGTGACGCGCGCCAAGCGGTCGGCGCGTGCGTGCTCGATATCGTCGGGGACCTCCTGTCCCACGGTGATAAAGGATAGGGGCAATCCGAGGCGTCCGGTCAGCCCGGCCAGATGACCGGTGCAGACCGCCTCGTCGAGCTTGGTCAGGATCACACGATCGGGGCCCAGGGGCTTGAACTTCTGGGCGGTCCGTTCGAGGACGGTGTTCCCAACTGTTGATGAAAGCACGAGATGCGTCTCGTCGGGCTCGGCGGCGGCCACGAAGGCCTTGAGTTCTTCCAGACGCTTGCCGTCGTGCTGGGATCGCCCGGCGGTGTCGACGATGATCACGTCCATGCCCTGGAACGACTCGATGGCGGCGGTCATCTCCTCGGGCGACATCACCACCTTGATCGGCAGGCCGATGATCCCCGCGTACGTCCGGAGCTGCTCGACCGCGGCAATCCGGTAGGTGTCGCTCGTAATCAGACCGACCCGCTTGGCGTGGCGGAGCTTGCAGGCGGCCGCGAGTTTGGCCACGGTCGTGGTCTTGCCCACGCCGGTCGGGCCGACCAGCGAGATGACGCGCGGCTTGCCCGTCGTCGTCGCGGTCGAGATCGCCAGCAGCGAGTCGCCCTTGGTCGCGATCGAATCCTCGATCTCACGAAGAACCGCCTGGCGGACCACGCCGGCGTCTTCGAGTTCGCGTCGGTCGAGGCGATCGCGGACGCGCCCGATGATCGCGTCCACGGCGGACATCGGCGCGTCGTTGTCGACGAGTTTGTTGGTCAGTTCGAGCAGCGGGCCGGTCGCGATCGGCTCGAGCGCGGAGCCGCTGACCTTCCCGACGGCGACCGACGTGCGACGGGTCGATTCGAGCACGCGCCCCATCATCTTCTCGAGACCGGCGATCTGCTCGCGCAGACCGATCTCGGTCTGGAATTCGCCAGCATTGGTGACGCCTGCCTGGGGCTTGGGTTCGGGCGCTGGCACCGGCTTGGCACCCTGCACGGGTTTCGGTTCGGGCTTGTGCTCGTGCGAGCGTGGGCCGACGGCGAAGTCTGGGCGGTCCGAGCCGCAATCGCCGGTCTGATCGGAGGCCCGATCGGTAGCGCCCTGCGCAGGGCGGTTCGTGGCCCGCTCGGCGGAACGGCGGAAGCCGTCGAGCACGCGCGTCGCTTCCGCGGGGCGCGGGGATGCTTCGGGTGATTGCTCGCGCATCGGCGTCGCGTCGGCGAGTCGAACGGGCGGCGCACCGTCGCGGCGCGGCAGGCGTGTGGCGATCGATGGGCGGGCGGGCGACGGCGCTGACGCGGCGTGCTGCGCCGGCGCGGAGGCGGTTCGCGCGGGCTGTGACAGGATCGGCTTGGGTTCGACGATCGACGAGGCACGCTGGACGACGATCTCGGCCGGATCACGCGGCCCGCGGCTCGCGCCTGCCATCGGTTCGGGTGTTGCGGTCCGGGTCGCGGCGCGGGCCGCGTGGGTCTCGCCGCCAAGGACTTGCGAGCGGTCGTCGGGCGCGTCGCCCAGGGCGACGCGCGGGCGGGAGCCGCGCTTGCGCTTCCCCGCGCCTTCGGCGCCCGAGGCGGTGATCTCGACCATGTTCTTGCCGCCGAAACCGAGCCACGAACCCACCCTAAACGAGCGGGTGTGGAGGATCATCGCGTCGGGCCCGAGGTCCTTGCGGACCGCGGCCAATGCGTCGGCCATCGTCTGTGCTTGGAAGGTCTTGAGTTTCATCGCCGTCCTGGCTCCGTGCGGGTTCGTGTCGCGGGATATCCGCCATCTGAATAGGTCCCCACTGTACCCGAATCGATCACCACCCACCACCGAGCGACCCGGCACAAAGCGCCGATCCCGCGCCGGGCGATTCACCTATTTCGGTAGTGCCCGCTTCCCAGATCACACCAGCGTCAGGCCACGGCGATCGGGTCGGATTGGGGCGATTCTTGACCGGTTTGCTGGCCCTGCCCGACCGGGCCGACGAGCCCGACCGATTCGACCTCGACGCCCGAGACCACCTCGTTGTAGCCGAGCACAGCCACTCCCGGCACGTACGGCGAGAGCACCTGCCACACTACGGCCCGGACTGTCGGCGAGGCGATGACCACCGGCAGTCGCCCGCGTGCGGAAACACCCTGGAGCGATCCGGCGATGGATTCGGCGATCTGCTTGGCGACGTTGGCGGGCATGTGGAGGCTGGTGCCGTGACCGCCCCGCTCGATATAGGCGTCGATCTGGTCTTCCAGACGCGGGTCGAGGGTGACGCAGGTCAGGGTCAGCACCCCTTCGTCGTCCGGGGCGGCGTACTGGGAACAGATCGTCCGACGCAGCGCGTTGCGGACGTACTCGACCAGCACGTCGGCGTCCTGGGTCTTGGTGCCCCAGTCGGCCAGCGTCTCCATGATGGTTTCCATGTCGCGCACGGGGACGCGCTCGCGCAGCAGCGCCTGCAGGACTTTCTGGAGGTCGCCGGGCTTGACGATCGCGGGGATGGTCTCCTCGACGAGTTTGCCGGCTTTTTCGCGGAGCCCCTCGACGAGGTTGTTGACCTCCTGGCGTGTGAGCAACTCGTCGGCGTGGGTCTTGACGACCTCGGTGATGTGCGTGGCCAGCACGCTGGAGGGATCGACGACTGTGTAGTTCCGGGCCTCGGCCTTGGAACGCAGGGACGGGTCGATCCACCAGGCGTCGAGCCCGAACGCCGGCTCACGGGCGGGTGTGCCCTCGACGGGCCCGGTGGTCAACCCCGAATCCATGGCCATCAGTTTGCCGGGCATGACCGAGTTGGTCGCGACCACGTTGCCGCGGATCTTGAGCGCGTACTCGTTGGGCGGGAGCTGCATGTTGTCGCGGATCCGCACGGGCGGCATGACCAGGCCCAGTTCGACGGCGAGCTGGCGACGGACGGCGCCGATGCGGTCGAGCAGATCGCCGCCCTGGGACGCGTCGATGAGCGAGACGACGCCGTAGCCGACCTCGAGCTCGAGCACATCGACCTTGAGCAGGTCTTCGACCGGCGGCGGCTCGGGCTCTTGGGCTTGGTGCTCCTCGATCGCGTGATCGCGGAGCACCTGGGCCTTGACCTGGTTGGCGCGACGCATGCCCCACGCCAGGACACCGATGCCGGTCGCGGTGGCGAGCAGCGGGATCGTGGGCAGCGGCGTCATCGCGAGGATCGCCAAGAAGCCGGCGGTGATGCCCAGGCCCGTCGGCTGGCTGGTGAGTTGCCCGGTCAGTTCGTTGCCCAGGTCGGACTTGGAGCCCGAGCGTGTCACGATCAGCGCCGCGGCGATCGAGATGATGAAGCTGGGGACCTGGCTGGTCAGCCCGTCGCCGATAGTCAGCTTAGTGAAGACCTCGGCGACCTGACCCGCGGGCCAGCCGCGTTCGATGATCCCGACCGCGAAACCGCCGGCGATGTTGACACCGGTGATGATGATGCCGGCGATCGCGTCGCCCTTGACGAACTTGGAGGCACCGTCCATCGCCCCGTAGAAGTCGGCCTCGCGGGAGATGTCCTCGCGGCGTTGCTTGGCCTCGGGCTCGGAGAGCATGCCGTTGGCCAGCTCGGCATCGATGGCCATCTGCTTGCCGGGCATGGCATCGAGCGTAAAGCGGGCGGCTACTTCGGCGATACGACCGGCACCCTTGGTCACGACCATGAACTGGACGAGCATCAGGATCAGGAAGATGACCACGCCCACGAACAGCGAGTCGCCCGCGACGAACGACCCGAACGCCATGATGACCTTGCCCGCGACACCCATCGCCTGCTCGGGCGTGGCCGCATCGGCGGTGAGGATCAGGCGTGTAGACGCGATGTTGAGGACGAGGCGCAGGAGGGTCGTGGCGAGCAGCAGCGAGGGGAACACGCTGAACTCGAGCGCCTTGTTCATGTAGAGCGTGGTCAGCAGGATGATGACCGACACGGAGATGTTGAGGCTGATGAGGATGTCGAGCATCGCCGGGGGGAGCGGGATGAGCACGACCGCCAAGAGCATGACGAAGCCGATGGGCACGATCACGCCGCGGAAGCGGGCGACGTACTCCATCCATTCGGGCATGGCTTTGTCTTGCTCGAGGTCCATCAGCGGGGCGGGTTCCTTGTCTCTGTGTCGCTAGCGCTCGTTAGACGCTGGCGAGTTCGGGCTGGGTGCTGGTCGCGCCGGCGGGAGATCCGGGTTGGGGTGCGGGTTGGGGTCCGGGTTGGTCGAGGCGTTTGGGCATCCGCCCGTCGATGCGGTAGACGTAGGCGAGGATCTCTGCGACCGCTTCGTAATGCTCGGGCGAGATCTCTGTCCCAACATCGATGCCCCAGTACAGCGCCCGCGCCAGCGGCGGGCGCTCGACGATCGGGACGTCATTGGAACGGGCCAGCTGGCGGATCCGAAGCGCCAGCTCGTCGACGCCCTTGGCGGTGACCTTGGGGGCTTTCATGTTCTCGGTGTCGTACTTGATCGCGACCGAGAAGTGTGTGGGGTTGGTGATGATCACGTCGGCTTCGGGCACTGCCTGGCCCATGCGCTGGTTGATGAACTGGCGTGCCATCTCCATGCGCTTGCCCTTGATCTGCGGATCGCCGTCCATCGAGCGACGCTCGTCCTTGACCTCCTGCTTGGTCATCTTGAGGTCGTCGTTGTGCTGCCAGCGCTGGTAGATGAAGTCGGCCAACGCGATCGCGAGCAGGAGCGCGAGCAGCCAGGCGATCAGGATGATCAGGGCGTGTATCACCGAAGACATCGCGCCGTTGACGGTCATGACCGGCAGTAGAGACAGACGCTCGACCTGGCTGGTGATGACCAGGTAGGCGACCACCAGTACCACCACGAGCTTGAGCGTGCTCATCGCGGTCTTGATCAGGCCCTTCTTGCCGAAGACGCGCTTGACGCCCGCGATCGGGTTGAGTTTGTCGAGCTTGGGACGGATGGGCTCGGCCGAGATGTTGAACCCGACCTGGACGATCTGGCCGAACAGGCCGACCGCGGCCGCGAGCGCGAGCACGGGGATCATGGTCTTCGCGCCCAGCCCGAAGGCACGCTTGGCGGTCGGCGCGATGGTGTCGGTCGTCAGCCATTCCCCGTCGGGCGGCGGGTTGAGCATGTGCTTCATGTTCGCCTCGAACAGCTCTATGAGCATGCCCCCGAAGAGAGCGACCATCAGCACGCCGCCGAAGAGCGTGATCACACCGGCGAGGTCGGTGCTCTTGGGCACCTGGCCCTTCTGCCGCGCGTCCATCAGGCGTTTGCTGGTCGGAGCTTCGGTGCGCTCGCCCATGTCGTCACCCATCGGCGCCCCCTATCGGCCCGGGGCCCATGCCCGACATCGGGTCGGGGGGCGCAGAGCCGCCGAGCACCGGGTCCGCGAAGGACTGGACCCAGGTCACGATGGTCTCGAGCACGTCGTAGACCTCTTCGGTCGCGACGTTGGCGACGATGGTCAGGCATGCGAAGAGCATGATGAGCCCGCAGACGATCTGAGCCGCGAACCCGATGCTCATGATGTTCACCTCGGGCATGGTCTTCATGATGAAGCCCATCGAGATCATCAGCATCGATACCACGGCCATCACTGGCGTCGCGATCCGGATGGCCAGCTCGAAGCCGGACGACAGCACCATCACGAACATCTCCAGCGGCACGTCGCCCGACGAGAACGTACCCAGCGGCACGGTCCGAAACGACTCGGCCAGTGTCGAGAACATGATCTCGAGCCCGCCGATCCCTATGAAGGCGAAGATCGCGAGGTAGAACAGCAGGTCCCCCACCACCGAGCCGTTCGATTCGAGCACCGGGTTAAAACTCTCGGCCAGCGACAGGCCGAGCTGGTATCCCATGATGTAGCCGCCCATCTGCACCGCGAGCAGTGGCAGCGACGCGATCAGCCCGATCGCCAGCCCGATGATCAACTCGGCGAACAGCATCGGAATCAACTGCACGATGTTGAGCGTCACGCCCGCATCGACCTCGGGCACGAACGGGTAGATCGCCAGCCCGAACATCACCGCCAGCATCAAGCGGACCATGCGGGGGATGGTGCTGCTGTTGAGGATCGGAGCGAAAAAGAACAGCCCGGCCAATCGCGTGATCACCATCATCAGCGGCAGCAGATGCGGCAGGATGAAGTCGAGCGTGGGCAAGCGTGTCTTCCGGTGCGTGCGATCAGAGAAGCGGAGGGCGTTGGTCTCGCCCCAACAAGAAGGGGCGTGACCGGGCTCAGAACAAGGCGAGCATCTCGCGGCAGAATGATGACAGCAGCGTGATCATCCAGGGCGTCAGCATCACCGCGACCACCACGATGATCACGATCTTGGGCACGAACGTGAGCGTCTGATCCTGAATCGATGTGACCGATTGGAACAGGCTCACGACCAGGCCCACCGACATACCGGCCAGCAGCAGGGGCACGGCGATCGTCAGCACGATCAGCAGCGTGTGGCGGATCAGCTCGATCGCGGCTTCTTCGCTCATCATGGCGAGGGCTCCTCGGGCTCGGTTCCGACGATTCGCGGGCGCAATCGCTCGGGAATCTCATAGGGCGCCTTGTGTTCGGGCCTGACAACCCGCCACGCGACCAGCAGGAACGCCGCGCCCATCGCGCCGCTTGCCCGCGAGCTGTGCCCCTCGATCACGAAACTCTCGAGCAGCGAGCCGACGACCAGCGTCCAGCCGTCCACGAGCACAAAGAGCATCAGTTTGAACGGCAGCGAGATGAGTACCGGCGGGAGCATCATCATGCTCATCGAGATCAGCAGGCTGGCGATCACCATGTCGATCACCAGGAACGGCAGGTAGACGCGGAAGCCCATCAGGAACGCCGTCTTGAGCTCGCTGAGCATGTAAGCCGGGATGAGCGTCGAGGTCGTCACGTCGGCCCGCGTCAGGTTCTGCGGCTCGGTCGTGTCTACGCCCTGGTAGTTGAGAATCGTGTACACGCTCTTCCAGTTGCCGGTCGCCTCGATCTGGTCGAACATAAAGTCACGCACGGGCTGGACGGAACGCTGCCAGAGCACGTCGACATCGCGGATCTCGCCGTTCTGGTAGGGCACGACCGCGTCGGACCAGATGCGGTCGACCGTCGGCTTCATCACCATCGCGGTCATGAATAACGCCAGCCCGGTGATCACCTGCGAGGGGGGGAGCGACTGCGTGCCCATCGCCTGGCGGAGCAGGGCCAGCACGATCATGATGCGCACGAAGCTCGTGCACATCAGCATGATCGACGGCACCAGCGCCACCACCGTGAGCAGCAGCATGATGTTGATCGCTACCGACAAGCCGGGGCCGTCGGGCGATGCGGAGCCGCCGGGCGCGCCCGAGAGCGCGGACGGGTTCAGGCCCGAACCGAGACGGGCACCGCCCGTGATCACGCCGCCGGCGTCGGTAAGGGCTTGGAGTGGATTGAGCGTCGCGGGACGCTGGTATGGCGCCTGCTGGACGTTCGCGCCGAAGTCCGCCTCTCGGGGTGAGGGCCCGAGCGACTGCGTCGATGCACGCCCCGCGAACACGCCAAGCACCAGCAGCACGATCAACGCGAGCCTTATCACTGGGCACGCCCCCGCAGGAGCGAGCCGAGCCCGCGCGACAGGGATCCCTGGGACTGTGGCGCTTCGCCACGCTGGGTCATGGCGTAGCCCGCGGGCACGCGGACCCGGATCGGCTCGGTGGTCTCGCGTCGTTCTGCGTGTTGGTCGGCTTCGTCCATCGCCCGCTCGAACGTGCGTGCGATCGAGTCGCCGGCCTCGTCGCGGGTCTTGACCAGCACCGACGCGACGTCTTCTGGGCTATCGAGCTCGCAGAGCGTGGTCATCGCGCCGGACCCGGCACGACCCCCGCCCGACATCGAGCAGAGCAGCACACGCCGGTCGAAGCGGATGACCACCAGCGTCTGGCGGACGCCCAGCGGATACCTCGCCAGCACCTCGACCAGACCGGCCGGGGCCCGCCCGCCCGCGCCGACAGCGCCCGCGAGCCCGCCCGACGTGCGGGCGACTTTCTTGAACACCCACGCCAGCGCACCGATGAGCAGCAGCACGCCGCCCAGAGCCAGCAGGGTGCGGGGTGTGCCCGCGGGCAGAAACTCGCGTGTGCCTTCCTCGCTCGCGGTGTCCGACGCGAGCAGCTCGCTCGGCGCCTCGACCACGCCGAGAGGGAGGCTTTCGCTCTGGGGCAACTGCCACGCATCGGGTGGGGTGGTTTTCGAGGCGTCGATTGCAGATGGCTGCTCTGCCACGGGTTGCGAAGCGTCGACCCGATCAACGCCCGGCGCCGCCTCGGTTCCGGGCACCGCGGGGCCGACCTGGGCGGTCGCGCCGCTGACCGCGAGCAACACCGTGCACGCAAACGACCGAGCCAAACCACGCTGCACACTGCCGATCATCACGCCGTCCTTGGCCAATCCGGGGCGACTCCGCCGCCCCATTCACACAGAGGTCCGAGCAGGACCGGTCAGTCCTCGTCGCCGGGATCAAGGATCTCGTTGACGCGTATGCAGAAGTTGTCGTTCAGGACGAGCACCTCGCCCCGCGCCACATGGCGTTCGTTGACGTACACATCTACGGGATCGCCCGCGAGTTTGTCGAGTTCGACCACCGCGCCGCTGCCCAGCTGGAGGATGTCCTCGACGTACATCCGGGTGCGTCCGAGTTCGACGCGGACCTGGAGCTGGACGTCAGAGAGCAGGTCGAGCGTGTCCTTGTTCTGCCCCGCGCTCAGCGACGAGGCCAGGTCGGACAGGCTCAACGCGGTCGCGCCGGACAGGTCGGGCTGGGCTTTGGCGGGACCGCCCGGCGACGGCTCGCCCGGGTCGGACTCCATCGCCTCACGCATCGCGTCTTCTACCGCGTCGTTGGCGTCCTGCTGGGTCATGCTGATCGCCGACATGGCGGCGGCCAGTGCCTCGGAATCCGCGTTGCTGGCGGTGTCGCCCGATTCGGCGATCTCCTCCGCGGCTTCTTCGGCGGCCTGCTCGGCGCCCTCGATCGCATCTTCCGCCTCGGACTGCGGTTGCGCGTCCTCGCCGGGCTGCTCTTCGGGCACTTCTTCGGGTTGTTCGTTGGTTTGGTCTTGGTCTTCGTCGGCCATGGCGCTCCCCGGCTTCCTGCTCGGCGCACATCACATCACAGGCCGATCCTCGGCCGTCACCCCGCTATCGGTCCGATAGCACCGTCCGGCTCCAACTTTGCGCACATTCGTGCCGATCCCGCGCCGTCGCGCAGGAGTTGCCGATTCCGATGAGGCGATGGCCCCTGGAAGGCTGGCTCAGCCGTCGGCCGGGAAGCCCTTGCACTCGGGGATGATCACCCGCTCGAAGCGAGGGATCCCGTCGGGATCGACGCCGAAGACCTCGGTCAGGTAGGTCGAGATCTGGCGGGTGATGGTCTCGAGCCCGGGCTCGCGCAGGTGGCGGTCGTGGGCCCGCCGGAAGATCATCGCAATACCTTCTTTGATGGTCGCGGAGTCGCGCTCCTGGATGCGGGTGACCTCGGCGAGGTTCTTCTGGCGCACGCGGACAAAGATCTCGACGCGCCATTCCCAGACGCGCCCGGTCTGCATGTTCTGGAACGAACTATTGACCAGCTCGATCTCGGACGGGGTTTCCTCGCCGGCGAGTTCCTCGCCCTCGACCTCGCCCGCGTTGGCGCCCGCGGGCCCACCGCCGAGCATCTTGACGGCGCCGAAGACGAGCACGCCTTCGACCAGCATGATCGCGCCGACGATGATCGGGAGCATCTTGCCGCCGCCCTTCTTGGGCGAGGCCTCGGTTGCTTCGGTTTGGTTCTCTTCGTCGGCCATGGTCGCTCCCGCTCGGTTATCCGCCCGCTCCGGTGAAGTTCGGGTCCGGGTGGACCTGATCGACGGTGCGCCCGGATTGATACACCTGAACTCGGCGATTCGAGCCCGCGTCTTGCCCGGGCCCGGGCGAGATGACGAACGGCTCGTGGTCTTCGGCCGACTCAACCCGCAGAATCGAGGCTTTCACGCCGCATTCTCGGACGAGATACTCCGCGACCGCGTTGGCCCGTTCGAAAGACAGCTTGGCGTGGCTCATGCCCGACCGCTTGTCTTCGACGCCCCAGGCGTGCCCCACCACCGGGCAGATGTAGTTCAGCCCGCTGATGCGGGGGGCCACGTCGTTGCGGAGCATCTCTTTGTGCTTGGCGGTCAGTTCGGCCGACCCGGGCTCGAACAGCACCGATCCGCCGACCGCGTGCCTGGCGCCCTCCTGGATCACGGCGCTCTTCTCCTGGCGACCGGCGACGCTGGGATCGATGTTCTCGTTCGTGTTGCGCTTGTCGCCGTCACGCTTGGCGCGCTGGGGTTGGTGGCTGATCATCGCGTTGTTGGTCGAGTCCATGATGTGCGCGAGTCCGAGACCGCCCTCGACGCCCAGCGCCTCGGTGATCGAATCGAGGACCTTCTGATACTCGCGGGGCTTCTTGAGTTCGGAGAACGCGGCGAGCAGGATGAAAAAGCACAGCAGCAGCGACATCAGGTCGCCGAACGTCACGACCCACTCGGGGACCTCTGCCTTGGGGGGATCTTTTTTCTTGGGCACGGGCAAGTCCTCCTCGACGCGGGTCTGTCAGGCGGCCTCGGCGTTCACCGCTTCGCGTGCACCAGGTGGCAGGTAGGTCAGCAGCTTGCTCTCGACGACGCGGGGGTTGTCGCCCGACTGGATTGACATCACACCGGCGATGATGATGCTCTTCATGAGCACCTCTTCCTGATCCTTGCAGTAGAGCTTGTCGCCGATCGGGCCGGCGAACGCGTTGGCGATGATGGCGCCATACAAGGTCGTGATCAGCGCGACGGCCATCGAGGGGCCGATCGTCGAGGGGTCGTCCATGGTCGAGAGCATGAAGATCAGGCCCATCAGCGTCCCGATCATGCCGAACGCGGGGGCGTACTTGCCGAACTGATCCAGGACCATCTTCCCCTGCATGTGGCGTTCCATCATGCCCTCGAGCTCGCTGTCGAGGATGACTTTGATGAGTTCGGGGTCGGTGCCGTCGATCGCCATCTTGACACCCCGGACGATGAACTCATCCTTCATGTCACCGACGTGGTTCTCGAGGCTGAGGATGCCTTCGCGCCGAGCGATTTCGGCGTACTTGACCAGGTCCTGGATCGTGCCGACCACATCGGGCGCCGATCCGAACATGGCCTTCTTGACCAGGGTGGGGAGCGAGAGCGAGCGTGCGAGCGGGAAGGCGGCCACGATCGCGCCGGTCGTCCCGCCGAACACGACCACGATCGACGGGATGTTGATCAGCGCGAGCGGATTGCCGCCGCCCAGCACGATCGCTAGACCGACCGCGATGAACGCGATTGCCAATCCACCTACCGTGGCGATGTCCACAGTCGACCTCCGTGATCCCGGCCCGCGTTCCGTCGCGGGCTCTCAAGCCGAAGTCTCATCGACTCTTATCCGGGGACTCTTGACGTCCATGCGGGCGAATCGCCCCCGCATCGGTCGGTTCGGCGGTCTGGGTCAGGTCCGAATCGGTGGATGGGGGAACGCCCCGGTCAGCTCGGCGGGACGAGCCCGCGTAGGTGGCGTCCGTACTCGATCACGCGGGCGATGATCTCTTTGGCCGATTCTCGGACGATCAAGTGCTCCCCGGTCACCAGCGTGATGATGGTGTCGGGGTTCTGCTCGACCGTGCGGATCAGGTCCGCGTTGAGCACGAACGGCTGTTTGTTCAGGCGGGTGACGCTGATCATGGCTGGATGCTCTTTGCGGAGTTCGGGTTATCGGCCGAGCACGAGCAACTGCTGCATCAACTCGTCGGCCGTCCGGATCACGCGCGACGATGCCGAGTACCCCGTGGAGGTCAGGATCATCTGCGTGAACTCCTGCCCGAGGTCCACGTTCGACTGTTCGAGTGCGCCCGCCACGATCAGGCCCGCGCCGAGCGTGCCCGGGCTCGTCAGGATGGGCGGCCCGGAGTTGGGCCCGATCTCGAACAGGTTCCCGCCCGCGTCGACCATTCCGGGCGGGTTGGCGAAGTTGGCCACGACCACCTTGCCGAGCGTGCGGATCGCGCCGTTGGAGAAGCGTCCGAGGATCTCGCCGTCCTGCCCGGTGCCGAACGACTCGAGCACGCCGGGGGGCAGGCCGTCCCAGTACACGCCCTGGAGGGCGCTGTTCGTCGCGGTCGATGTGACCTGCCCTGCGTTGTCGTTGAGGCTGATCGTGAAGCTCAGGGGCTGGTTGGCGCCCGTGCTGTCCCGGTCAATGGTGATCTGGATCTCATCGCTGTCTGGATCGATCTGGCCCTCGTTATCGAACTGGAGCATCCCGGTGCCGATCGCGATATCTAGATCGGTGTCATCGCCCGACTCGAGGTAGTAGCGCCACTGCGGCCCGGTGTTGGGCGTGTCCTCGAGTGTCATCACGACGTCGTAAGACACCGACGATCCAAGCGAGTCGTACACCACCATGGTGGTGCGGACGGACTCACCGTCCGCTTCCTGGACCTTGTCGGTGTTGAACGCGGCGCCGATGCTCACGCCGGCCGCGTCGCGCACGATGAGATCGCCGGCCTCGAGCCGGATGTCGTTGTCGGTGCCGGTGTTGCCGACGATGGTGATGATCCCGGTGGCCGGGTCGAGCGTGATACCGGGTGTGCTGCCGTCGGGGTTGGGCCCGCCCGTGTCCTGGATGCCCAGGGCCGCGTCGAGGAAATCCATCATGTCCTGCACGGTGGTTGTGGCGGTGATCTCGAGTTCCGCGTCGGGGACCTGGGCGCCCCCCTTGGTCGCGCCGCTGAGGTTGAGCGTCTGGCCGATCGAGAACGCCGGCGTGCCCGAACCAGAGGCCGCGGGGTCTTCGACCGCCGTCAGCAGCGTGCCCGCCGTGATGAAGCCGCCGCCGACATCCAACAGCCCGTTGGTCGCGTCCGCGAGGATGCTCAGGATGGTCCCTTGCGTGGCGATGTCGCCCTCGGAGTTGAGGTTGCCGGCGAACACCGCGTTCTCTGTCGCTTCGGCGATGGTCCGCTTGCCCAACGGGATGTTGATCGGGGACAGCTGGCCCTCTTGGATGTTAAAATCGTCGTCGACCGCGTAACCGAGGAGACGCTCGCCCCCGATGGTGATCAGGTTGTCCTCAGGGTCGGTGCGGAAGCTGCCGGCGCGGGTGAAGAGCTGCGAGCCGTCCCGCTCGACCACGAAGAACCCCGGGCCGTCGATCGCCAGATCGCGCAGGTCGCCCGTGGCGTTGATCGGTCCGTTATTGAAGTTGCGTTGCACGCCCGCGATGCCCACGCCGTTACCGATCTGGGTCGGGTTGGTCCCGCCCAGGGCGTCGCTGGGCTGGGAGCCGAGTGAGAAGTTCTGCATGAACAACGACTCGAACATCATCCGCGAACTCTTGAACGCGACGGTGTTGACGTTGGCGATGTTGTTGGAGATCACGTCCAGCTTGCGTGCGTGGACGTTGAGCCCGGACAAGCCGGTGAAGAGCGCGGTGGTCGAGGCCATGTCAATCCTCCATCAATCGACGCCCGGCCGAACTCGTGCCAGCGCATCGATCAGCGAGGTGTTTCGCACAACGCGTGCCGGACCGATCGCCCCCCGGTCGAACGCCCGGGATCCGGCTTGGTCCGGCGATTTTTCTGCCGCATCGCCAGCTCGCACGTAGCCGTCGATATCCCCCACCGCCCTGAGTTGCGCGTCGGGCGCATCGATGACCGCACGCTCGCGCACATCGACGCGATAGGACCGCCCCGCGAGTTGGATCAGGGCCCGGTCGATGCCGGCCGCCTGGGCGCGGTCGGCCGCAACAGAGAGCGCGTCCTGCTCACCCGCGCCGATGGGCGGCGAGAGCCCGAGCGGGGCGCGGACCGGCAGCCCGGTCTTGAGCTCTCCGCCCGCCGCCTTCTCGAGCATCGCGCGGAAATCCAGCGACGAACCGCCCGACGTGTCGACCGCCGACGCACGCGCAACGGGGTTCACCCCGCCCGCGAGCATCCGCAGCAACTCGTTGGGAGGCACGTTCATCGCAGCCCTTCCTTATCGCCCCGCCGGCATGAGCAGGGTGTCCAGCTTGTCGTCGGGGTGCCCGTCGGGATCGGTCGGCAGCACGCCGCCAGGGTCGATCTCCCCGCCGGGCACATCGCCGATCAGGCCCTTCAGGCCGCCCGGTTCGGTCGGCTCGCCGGGCGGAACATCGGGACCGGGCGGGTCGTCGGGGCCGTCGTCGTTTAGCGGACCGATGATCTCATCGATGTTCGAGAAGAACATGCGCGAGCCGTCGAAGAGATTGAGCACCGGGCCCAGCTCGGTCTGGGTCACCGAGATGACCAGGTCCGCGACGCGCCGGTTGTCGAGCGTGATGCCAGAGACCAGGCTGCCGATCAGACCCGACGCCGCGGCCAGCTCGTTCTGACGCACCAGCTTGCCGAGCTGGTTCGCGAACTGCGTGTCGGCCTCGATCGAGCGGATCGACGAGAGCTGATTGAGCATCGCCTGCGTGTCGTTGGGTTCCAACGGGTCCTGGTTGGCGAGTTCGGTGAAGATGATCTGCAAGAACTCGGCGCTGGACAGCTCGCTGAACGCGTCGTTGCCCGTGCTCGAGACCGGTAGGTTCGTGTTGAAGCCGGTGATGCTGCTCATAGGGATGCTCCCGTCGGGTCAGGCGACCGCGTCGATACCCAGTTCGGTCCAGAGTCGTTGTGCTTGGTCGTTCGTGAGCCCCGCGTCGTCGGGGGCATCCTGAGATTCGCGTTCGTGTGGCGTGGCGGGATTCCCGCCCTGGCGTCCCTGGCCGGGACTGTGGCGCTGCCCGTCGCCGGTGTCGCGCTCGCCGGCGGGCGTCGGGTCTTGGCGCTCGGCGGTCGTGACCTCCATCGTCTCGACCTTGACGCCGCGAGATTCCAGCGTGGACCGCAGCGATTCGAGTCCGGATTCGAGCACCTTGCGGGCGGCTTCGCTGGACGCTTCCATCCTGACGCGGACCCTACCGCTCTTTGTCTCCATCGCGATGCGCACGTCGCCGAGTTCCTGGGGGCGGAGCATGACGGTCAGCTTCCCGCCGCCCTCGGCCAGCATTTTGCCCAGCCCACGCTGCACCGGAGATAGGAACGCATCGCGCGTCGGTGGCGGCGGATCGACCGGCTTAAACGCGATCGGTCGCTGCTGGGTCGCTCTGCTCTCTTGGCCGAGAGCGAGGCGCTCGGCGACGTTGACTTTGTCAACCGCAGACACCGCGCCGCGCCGGGCGGCACCGCTGTTGGCCAGCCGGTCAAGGAAAACCGCGCGGGCGGCGGCCAGCTCGGCGCGGTGCCCGGCTTCGCCCTGTCCGGTCGCCCCACCGGCACCGCGTGCCGGGTTCGTCGCCGTCAGTACGTCGCCGGGATCGCTCGGTGTCTTGCCCGCGGTGTGCGCCGAAGCGCCATGCGTCGCGCCCGTATCTGGCCTGAACTGCGGCGATAAGAATCCGGGCGGTGGCTTGCCGTGGGGCGACTCGACCGGCGTGCCCGCTTGCCCGTTCGTGCCCGCAGACTCGATCCTGGGCGGCTGGGGAATCGGGCGCCGGTCCGGGCCCGCGTCGTTCGTATCGGGGCGGTTTGGTTGGGCCGGTCTCCAGTCGTTCTCGGGGATCGGCTGGAGTTGCTCCAGCTTTGCGAGCGATGCGAGGTCCACCGCGGCGGCGTTCTTGAGCTCGGCCCGCACCTGGGCGTGCCCGGTGATCGGGGCCGCCTTGGCGGCCTCGGCGACCGGCACGAACGCTTTGGCTGGCTCGGACTCGCGCGCCTCATCGCCCGGTTTCCCAGAGGCAGCGATTGGCTTCTCTTCCGGTTTGAGCGGTCGACCCGCTTTGTCGTCCGCACCCTCGACGGTTTTTAGAGGGAGCTGCGCGTCCAGGTGATCGCCCTGGGGCTTTGTTTCTGTCGCGCCGGCGTCTGGCTTGCCTGCGTTTTCATCAACGATGGGCTCGCGACCGTTCTGATCCTTCGCATCCGTGTTGTCCCGGGGCGATGCATCGGAGTCCGACGCTTCCGCGCGGGACGTGTCGGCGTCGTCGCCCGTGTCGGTGGCATCGGTTGCTTTGGTCTCACCGGCAGACGCATCACGGGCCTCGGCGAGCTCGTCAGCGGGCGAGGCCGCGGGGTCGGGCGCGGTCTTCCGGGCGAAGAGTGCGCCGAACGTGCCCGCGCCGGATTCGCCGAACGTGCGCAGATTCGGCGCGATGCCCGGCTGGATCTGCGTACGTTGGATAGAGGTCGAGTCGGTATCGATTCGCGTCATGGTGTGTTCACTCCGGCATCCGCGGGGGTCAGCCCTCGGGTCCGGAGTGATTCAAGCAAACCGGCTGCCACTTCCAGCTCTTCCGCCTTGACGAACTCGGAAATGACCTTGGAGCGCAGGCGATCCTCGAAGGCGGCCAGGTAGGCGAGCACCTCCTCGGTCTTGCCTTCTTCCATCAGCGTCGTCAGCACCGGCTTGATTTCCGCCGGTTTCATAAGCGACATCGCCGAGAGTGCGCTGGCGAACGCCTCGGCCCCCTCGATCTCGATCAGCTTCTCGCGCAGCTGCCCGAACTCCGCCTTCTCGCCCGCGAATGACTCCCGATCACGATCGAGCATGCCCCGCTCCCGACGCAACTGCGTCTGGAGATCCCGGACCTCGCGTTGGAGGCGTTCGAGGCGCTCACGGTCCACCATGGTCATCTCGACGCGGGCGGCGATCCGCTGATCGGTGTCGCTCAGATCACCCTCGACCACGCCGCTGTCTGGCTCTTCGGGCTCGGCGGCGAGTCGCTCGGCCTCCAGACGAGCCTCGCGGTCGTCGGGCGATTCCCCGAACAGGGCGGTCGCGTCGGTCAGGCGGTCGGTGGTCACCCGCCCGCTAGTCGCCAGCCAGGCGACGACGCCCAGCATGCCCAGCAGGTTGAGCACCGCCACGATCAATACGGCTCGGATGATGTTCTTCATTGCCGGTTCCTCAGGCGCCCTCGGCGCGTCGCATCACCATCAGATCGTCCATCGCGTTGTTTTCTCTCCGCTTCTCTTCGTCCAGATGTCGTTCGAGGGCGCGATCGCGGAGCAGCTCGATCGCCCGGCGTCGGGCCGAGGCCTGGATCAACTCGTTCCGGGCCGACTCGAGTTGGTTGATCACGGCCGCCATCTCGAGCACGCCCCGCCTGGCGTCCTGGTCGTGACGCATGGTTGCCGCGGACCCGAGCTTGGCCGCCCCGAGGTCCACGCGCCCGCCCGACAAGGCCTGGGCGACCGCCCGGCGCCCTTCGACGATCCGCCCCTGGCTGGCGCGGATGTCGTCCTCGATCTGCATGCGCCGCGACTCGAGCTCGGCGACCACCCGCATGCGGTCTTTCTCGTCGCGCTCGCGCTGGGCGAGCACGGGCTGGAGACGGAACTTGAAGCTGGGCATCCTTCACGCTCCTAACGCCGGGGCCCTTGGGCCATCTGCTGCTGGTTCATCTGCTGGGCCTGTTGGCGCATCGCCCGGCGCTGCTGGATCATCTCGCCCGATTGCAGCGCCATCTTGGTCATCAACTCGAGCGACTTCTCGAACCGACCGGGCTCGTCGGGGCGCTGGCGCAGCAGTTCGGTCAGCGGCTCGATAAGGTCGATCGCGGTATCGGCCTCGGGGTCCGAGCCCGACGCGTACGCGCCGATCTGGACAAGTTCCTCGATCTCGCGGTGCTTGGCGAGCAGCTTGAGCGCTTGCATCCGGGCTGCGGCGTGCCCCGATTCCATCACGCTCGACGCGACGCGAGAGACCGAATCGAGCACGTCCACGGCCGGGAAGTACCCCTTCTGGACCAGCTTGCGCGAGAGAATCACGTGACCGTCGAGGATGCCCCGGGCCGCGTCTGCAACCGGCTCGGTCATGTCGTCGCCCTCGACCAGGATTGTGTACAGCCCAGTGATCGACCCGCCCTTGCACACCCCGTCCGCCTCGAGGGCGCCCGCCCGCTCGAGCAGGGACGCCATGTGGGTGAACACGCTCGGGGTGTAGCCCTTGGATGCGGGCGGCTCGCCGATGCTCAGCCCGATCTGGCGCTGCGCGTGCGCGAACCGTGTGATCGAGTCCATCATGAGCATGACGTCGCGGCCCTCGTCGCGGAACTGCTCGGCAGCCGCGCACGCGAACCGGGCGGCGCGCACGCGCATCAGGGGCGACTCATCGCCGGTCGAGACCACGACGACCGATCGCTTGAGCCCGTCCTCGCCTAGGGCATCGTCGATAAACTCGCGGACCTCGCGACCGCGCTCGCCGATCAGCGCGATGACCGAAACGTCGGCGTCTGTGCCGCGCGCGATCTGGCCCAGCACCGTGCTCTTGCCCACGCCCGGGCCGGCGAACACGCCCATGCGCTGCCCACGCCCCATCGGGGCCATGAGGTCGATCGCTCGCACGCCCGTCCTCATCGGCTCGTTGATCCGTCGTCGTGACATCGCGCCGGTCGGCTCGGGGTCCAGCGCCCTGAACACCGATTCGGTGATAGGACCCAACCCGTCGATCGGGCGTCCCAGCCCGTCCACGACGCGCCCGAGAAGCCCGGCACCGACGCCCGCGGATTGATGGACACGCTCGAGCACCACCGGTGCGCCGGGAACAATGCCGCCCGTGCCCCCCAGCACCATCACGGCCGCATACTCGTTGTCGAACCCGACCACCTCGCCCGCGACCGACCGACCAGCGCCCTGCCCGATCTGCACCAGCGAACCGATCGGCGCGGGCAACTCGGCGACCAGGATCGTCAGCCCGCGCACGACCCGCACGCGCCCGGTCAGCCCGAGCGGCTCGGTCCGCGCGACGGCGTCGAACTCGGCGTCCAGCCATGTCACGCTGCGTCGCTCCGGGGGTCGGCGTTCTCGCCGTCGTCCGCTCCCTGCTCGGGGTCCCCGAGCAACGCCTGATCTTCCGGCAGCAACTCGACGATGATCCGGTCCAGCTGGGCCTGGATCGACGCATCGATCCGCCCGCCTCCCTCGGTCGATGCGACCACCGAGCCGCGCCCGATCGCAGCGTCGGCGACCAACTCCGCGTGCTTGCAGAGCTCGAATCGCCCGAGCATGGCGGGCAGGGCCCGTTCTGCGCAGTTCATATCGTCCGGATGAACGCGCACCACGAGGCGGGTCGGGCGGGCGATGGCGCCCAGCACCGCGTCCATCTGGGCCTCGACCACGCGCGGGTCGATATCGACCGCGCGACGGACAACCCGCCTGGCGATCTCGGCCGCCAGTTTGATCACATCGGTCCTGGCTTCCCGCATGAGCTGCTCGCGCTGCTCTTCAAAGCCTCCGAGGGCGCCGCTCCAGCCTTCCAAGAGCACCCCGAGCGATTCCGCCTCGGCGTCCCTCGCCTGGGCCGACCCGATCTCGGCTCCCTCTTTCTTGCCCAGCGCCAGCCCCTCGGTGTGCCCTTCGTTGAAGCCCTGCCCGTGCGCCGATGCGATCAATCGCTCGTGCTCAGCATGCGCATCGGCACGAAGACGGTCGGCCTGGAGTCTGGCATCTTCGACGATCGCGTCAGCCCGCGAACGCAGGTCGTCGAGATTCATCACGAGCGCGTCGCGTGTGAGTTGTTCGAGATCGGCCCGCCGGATCATGCCCATGCCGTGCGCCCCTTGCCCATCGGGCGGTTAGACCAGCATGTCCGCTTCGCCGCCGCGGCCCTCGATGATCACGTCGCCCGCCTCTTCCAGGCGACGCACGATGTCCACGATCCGCTGCTGCGCCTGCTCGACATCCGACACACGGACCGGGCCCATGAACTCCATGTCTTCCTTGATCATGCTCGCGGCACGCTCGGACATGTTGCCGAAGATCTTCTGCTGCAGCTCGTCCGACGCCGTCTTGAGTGCCAGCGACAGCTCGTCGTTCTCGACCTCTTTGAGCACCGCCTGGATGCCCTTGTCGTTGACCATCTTGATGTCCTCGAACACGAACATCAGGCGGCGGATCTCTTCGACCAGATCGGGGTCGTCGGACTCGAGCCCCTCCATGATGCCCTTCTCGGTCGCGCGGTCCGCGAGGTTGAGGATCTCCGCGACCGTCGGTACACCGCCCGCCTTCTCGGTCGCCTGCATCAGCATGCTGCTCAGGCGGCTCTCGAGACCCTGCTCGACCTCGCGGATCACCTCGGGGTTGGTCTGCTCCATGTTCGCGACACGTTTGATGACCTCGAGCTGCTTCTGCATGGGCAGCCCCACGAGGATCTCCGAAGCCTTGTGGTGCGACAGGTGGCACAGGATTAACGCGATCGTCTGGGGGTGCTCGTCCTGGATGAAGGTCAGCAGGTTCTCGCTCTCGGCCCGCTGCAGAAACGAGAACGGGGTCTTCTGCACCTGGGTCTGGATCTGCCCGAGCACACGCTCGGCCAGCCCGGGCTCGAGTGAGTTGAGCAGCAGTTCCTTTGCAAAAGTCAGGCTGCCCTCGTTCGCGTACTGGGTCGCGATCGAGATGTCGTAGAACTCGGAGACGACGTCGTTCTGGAGTGTGTCGTTGACCCGCCCGAGACCGGCGATCTCGCGGGTAACCTCTTCTACCTGGCGCGATGTCAGCTTCTTGAGGATGCTCGAGGCGTGGTCCGAGCCCATCGCGAGCAGCAGGATGGCGGCCTTTTCGACGCCGCCCAGGTCATGGGCTCGCTCGGGCAGAGGTTGGTTGGGCTTGCGTGCCATGGTCAGCCATCAGCTCCAATCCAACGCCCCACCAACGACGCGGCCCCATCCGGGTTCGACGTGATGAGTTCGGTGACCTGCTCACGCATCTTCTCGATCGCGACTTCCTCGTCGCTGATCTCGATGCCCGCCATCGGGGAGTCTGACTCGTCGGCCTCGCCGACCAGATCGCCGCTGATGTCCAGCGCCGGCGGCACGCCGACCAGTTCCTCAGCCGTGGGCATATCGGGACGCTTGCCGGCGCGACGCACCAGCATGAGCATCATGCCCAACGCGATGACTGAAAGCACACCGAGGATGACCGTCTCGACCATGCTCGATGCTGAGAACATGCCGGAGCCGCCGCCGCCGCCGGGCCCGGAAACGCCCATCACGCCCGAGCCGCCGACACCGCCGAAGCCCGGCGAGCCCATGGGCATCGGCGCCATCGCGATCTCGACCTTGCCCTCGCGGATCGCCCCGCCATCGCTGGCGGTGGTGAGACGGGTCAGGATCATCTTCTCGAGCGAAGGCTTCATCGTGTCGAAGTACGCGTCCGCCTCGGTCTGCGTGACCGGCTCCTCGGCCTGGTCTTCGGCGCGGGACTGCTTGATCGCCGCTTCAACAAAGCCCTGCGGCACCACGACCGAAGCGCTCAGATACGTCGGCATCCCGCGCGGATCCACTGTTTCGGTCGTCTCAGAGCCCACACGGATCTCGTTCTCGGTTGTGCTGGTCGACTCGGTCGAGCCCGAACCCTTCGCGTTCTGCCCGACGCTGATGTCCGCGGACGAACTGGAGCGGAGACCGGGCTCGGCACTGCGTGTCGCCTGGGTGCTCTCGTTGTCCGTGGTCTCTTCCTTCTTGAGGATCGAGACCGTGCCGTTCTTGGGCTCGAGGAACTTCTCTTCCCGTTTGGCGACGCGTGTGACGTCGACCATGGCGTTGACCGTGACCACCACGCCGGGCACGTACGCCAGCAGGCGTTCGATCTCCCGCTGCGTGTAGGTCTCGATCTGCCGCTTGTGGTCCATGTACATGCCCGACGCCATCGAGTCCGCGTCGGAAACCTGGCGGGGGCGCCCGGTCGAGCCGTCGATGACCTGCACCCGGGAGGGCGACATGCCAGCACGCGAGCCCGCGACCAGGCTGGCGATCGCATCGACAGTGGGCTGCGCGACCGGCAGACCGCCGGCCGTGAACACCGTGACGGCGGCGCTGGGCTCGCGGACCGCCCGACCTAACCCGGATGCCTCGGGCGCGTCGATGATCACGGTGGCGTCGCGGATGCCGCGGATCTTGGAGATGACGCGGGCCAGCTCGTTCTGAAGGGCGATGACCGCCTGCTGGCGGTGCTGCTCGCGCGAGGCTTTCCAATCCTGCGACTGGATCAGGTTGTTGAAGAGGACCGTGGTGTCGTTGGGAAGCTGCCCTGAGGACATGAGCTGGGCGACCGCCGCGTGCTGCATGCCCGAGGGGACCATGACTTGTCCGTCGCGCGACTCCGCCTGGATGCCCGCGGCTTGGAGCGCCATGACCAACTGCGGATCGCTGCCCTGGGTCATCAGGTTCACCATGGCGGGCTTGCGAGCGTATTGGGAGACGAGGAACAGGGTCATCAGCGCGATGACGGCCAGGGAGCCGAACAGCATCTTGTGCGTCGGCCCGAGCCGGCCCAACCCGTCCTGGATATTCGCCGTCAGTCGGCGAAACTGTTCCATATCTACCCCGGCTTCCTGCCTCTGTCAGACGCGCAATCCTCGCGCGTGACGGGCGCACGAATCGGGCCCGACGCGGGCAAGATCGGCCGAGCGCGCGCGATTCCTGCACAACCGACAAAAACAAGTTGAGCCGAACTCTGAGATCGCGCCCGCCCCGGCATTCCTTGCGCACACGCCCAGAACCAGCGGGCCATCGCGCCCGAGCAAGCGCCGAACACCATGCCGAACACAGTGGCGCAAGGCCCACACCACAGCGTGTACCCAGCGATCGTTTCGTTGCAAGATGTTGCGTGTGACGCCGAGCCCAGGCGCCGGCGCGCCTTAGACGCGCATCTGCTTGACTTCGTCGTACGCATCCATGACCTGGTTGCGCATCGCCTGGAGCATCTTGAACGCGACGTCGGCCTTCTCGGTCGCCAGGACCACGCCCTCGATGTCGTTGCGCTGGCCGGTCATCAGGTCCTCGGTCGCGCGGGTCGCGTCCTGCTGGAGGGCGTTGACCTCGGAGAGGTTCTTCATCAGCGTGGCTTTGAAATCGGCACCACCCGGGTTGCCCGACGCGGCGGGGCGTTGCGGGATCATCCCCCCACTGCCCATCAAACCTGAGAGACCGACCGGATCCGACATCGCCAACTCCCAATGCACCTTGCGTGGCGGACACTCGTCCGCCTCTCTCACTCTACCCGATCACCGCAACTCACGGGCCAATCCACCGCGGATCGCTGCCGATCAGGCCAACAGCCGCAACGCCTGCGACACCATCGACTTGGTGGTCTCGGCGGCGGCAACATTCGCCTCGTACGCCCTGGACGCCTCCATCGCGTTGACCCACTCGGTCGTCGGGTTGATGTTGGGGACCATCACGTAGCCCTCCTTGTCCGCGAACGGGCTCCCGGGGCGGTAGGCCCTGCGGAGCGGCTCCTCGCCGACCTCGATCGTGGCGACATGGACGCCCATCGCCCGCCCCGAGTCCGAGCCCGAAGTGGGGTCGCCCGGGAAGAACATCGCGGCCTTTCTGAGATAAGGGTCGTACTCGCCCTTGTCGTTGGCCAGCGAGTTCACGTTGGCCAGGTTCGACGCGATGACGGTCATCCGAGTCCGCTGGGCGACCATGCCGCTGGTCGAGATGTCGAGGGATCCGTACACGCCTTCATCCTTTCAGAGACCGGGTCCGGGCCTCGTTCGTTCCACCATCACGCCGGTCAGACCCGCTGGGTGATCGCTGCTAAGAGTGTGGACTTCTGGCGGCGCATCAGGTCGCTCGCTGCCCGGAACACCGTCGCGTTCTCGACCATGTCCTGCATCAGTCGCTCCAGATCCACCGCGTTACGATCGTGCCCGAGCACACCGCCGTGGGGCGAGGTCGCCTTGAGCCTGAGCGAACCGTCGCCCGAGGCCCGCCCGATCTGGCTGGTTTCCTTCCAGTTCAGGTCGCCGTACCCGCCGCCCGTCTTGGCCCGGCGGCTGTCGATCGCGTCCGAGAGCACCGATTGGAACTTCTTGGGATCGACGTCGCGGGCGATGAAGTTGGGCGTGTTGACGTTGGCGATGTTGTGCGCGAGCAGACGCTGGCGCTGTGCGGCGTACCGCATCGTCATCTCTAGGGCCGGCATGGCCCCCGCCGAGTTGAGATCGCCTATCTGCACGGTGGTTGCTCCGCAATCCCGATGCCACCCGCTTCACGCCTGAGCCCGCCCGGCTCCGCCGGGGGAAGAGCGTGAGGGCCCTGTTCCTACAAGTTCGCCGCGACGAGCTGCATGTCTTTCCACTTCTTGAGCTTGAGCCCCAGCGTGCGGACCCCGATGCCCAGGGCCTTGGCCGTCCGCTGGCGGTGCCCGTTGAACCGGTGCAGGGTGGCGACGATCGTGTCGCGTTCGATCTCCTCGAGCGTGCTGTCGCCCGGCGAGACGATGATTTTGGGCTCGGCGAAGCGATCGCCCATGGTGGACTCGGCGGGGGCGCTGTGCCCGTTGCCGTTGGTCCGGACATCGCCGGTGTGCAGCCCGTGGAGCCGCCCGCCCATCATCTCTTGGGCGGCGGGCGCGGTGCTGGTGCCGTTGGTGCCGTTCAGCGGGGCCGCCGCCGCGAGCGGGCGGAGCGGCGTCGCCTTGGCCATCACCCGATTGCCGGCCAGCCACGGCTCGACCAGTTCCCGCGTCACCGCTTCGCGCTTGGCACCGGCGAGCACGACCGCACGCTCGCAGATGTTCTGGAGCTCGCGGACATTGCCGGGCCAGGCGTACGCCTGCATCATCTCGATCGCGCCCTGGGTCAGCTCGGGCGCGGGACGTCCCTCGACGCTGGCAAACCGTCTGATGAAGTGCTCGGCCAGCTTTGGGACGTCCTCGCCCCGCTCGCGCAGGGCCGGGATGCTGATCGGCAGCACGTTGAGGCGGTAGAACAGGTCCTGGCGGAACTCGCCCATCGACGCGGCCCGCGGCAGGTCACGGTTGCTCGTCGCCACGACCCGCACGTCGACGCCGATCGTGGTGCTCGAGCCGACCCGCTCGAACGAACGCTCCTGGAGCACGCGGAGCAGTTTGGCCTGGATCTGGGGCGAGACTTCGGAGACCTCGTCGAGCAGCAGCGTGCCGCCGTCGGAGAGCTCGAAGCGCCCCTTGCGGAGCTTGTCGGCGCCCGTGAACGCCCCACGCTCGTGCCCGAACAGCTCGCTCTCGAGCAGCGACTCGTTCAGTGCCGCGCAGTTGACGGCTAGGAACGCACCGCTCGCGCTCCGGGGAGAGAGATCGTGAACCGCACGGGCGACGACCTCCTTGCCCGTGCCAGACTCGCCCGTGATCAGCACCGTGCCGTTGGAGGCGGCGACCGCCTTGACCTGCTCGCGGACCTTCCGCATGGCGGTCGAATCGCCGACCAGTCGCTCGAGCCCGCACAGCGAGGAGGGCTGGCCCATGCCGGATTGGGCTTTTAGCAACGCGTTCTCGCGGACCACCTTCGCGTGCGCGATCGCCCGCTTGACGGCGATGATCATCTCGTCGCCCTCGAAGGGCTTGGTGATGTAATCGAACGCCCCGCGTTTCATTGCCTCGACCGCGGTCTCGACCGTGCCGAACGCGGTCATCAAGACCACCGGCAGGTCGTCATCGAGGGCCCGGACCTCGCCGAGCAGGTCCACGCCCGACATGCCCGGCATGCTCAGGTCGGTGATCACCGCGTCGGGGCGTCTGGAAGCGATCTCCTTGAGTGCGCCGCGACCGTCGGTCGCGGTCCGCACGGTAAACCCGGCACGCGTCAGCGTGGAGCCGACCGAGTCGCGCATCATCTCTTTGTCGTCAACAACCAACACCGTATGGGCCATTACCGGCTCCCCTCGCACGCGAGCATGTCTTCTGTGCGTGCCGACCCCGAGGGAGCCGAACCCGCGCGAACCACGATTTCCGGCGACACCTTGGCGACCCGCAGGGGCAGCCGAAGCTCGACCGTTGCCCCGCCGAGGGGCGCCGGGAGCGCCCCCTCAACGGGTTCCGGGCGAACGCCCGTGTTGTTCTGTTGGTCGTTGTTGAACACGACCACCCGCCCGCCGTGCGCATCGATGATGCGGTGCACGATCGGCAGCCCGAGCCCGGTGCCCGCCGCCCGCGTGGTGAAGAACGGGTTGAACACCCGCTCGATCGCCTCGGGCGGGAAGCCGTCGCCATGGTCGCGCACCGAGAGCACCACGCCCGGGATCGGATCCGGGTCGCTCGGGTCAACCGAACCCTTGCGAGCCCCCAGACAGATCGCCGAACCGCCCGAGGCCCGTGAGGCGTCGCATGCGTTGCGGACCACGTTGACCAACGCCTGATGGATCAACCCTGGGTCGTGTTCGAAAGCGATGTCCTCGGGGATCTCGATTCGTACATTGAGCCCGTCGATCTCTGTCCGGCACGCGCCGATCGCACGCTCGAACAACTCGAGGGGGTCGCCCGGCATCGGGCGGACACGGATCTCTTTGGCGAACGTCAGCACATCCCCCACCACCGCGTCGAGCCCGCGGACGGCCGACCCGATTTTGGTCGCGACCCCTCGGCATTCCGGGCGGTCGTCGAGGTCCTCCTCGAGCATGCGGGCGTACAAACCGATCGATCCCAGCGGGTTGCGGACCTCGTGGGCGATGCCGGCCGCCATCTCGCCGAGCGCGGCCAGTCGCTTGGACCGCTGCAGCGCCTCGTTGGCTTCGCGGAGTTCGTCGCTGAGGCGGCGGACCTCGCCCCTGAGTTGGGCGTGGGTGCGTTCGAGCTTGCCCGTGACCTCGTTGAACGACGCCATGAGTTCGGCCAGATCTGTCGCCGACAGCGACGCGCCCGAGGGAGCTGTGCCAGCCAACGCGTCATTCGACGCGTTGGTGACGGGAGCCTGCTCATCATGGTTCGTCGCGAGGTGCATCAACCCATCCCGTCCTGCACCGTCGGGTTCACGGGCCGTCCCGAGCCCGCGTAGGCCCTGGCCGCACCGCGCTGGATGTTGACCGACGCGAGCTGGTCCGCCAGCGCGTCGCGTCGGCGCTGCAGCGAGGCCCGTGCCTCCTGATCGCGCTCGCGGATGCGGGCCATGACGCGTTCGAGTTCGCCCAAACGGTCGCGGATCTGCTCATGCTCACCTTGGCCCAGGGACCGGGCCGAGCCCGGATCGTTGAGCATCGCCGCCAGCTCATCGCCCAGCACCGCCAGCTCTGCTACGAGGGGCTCGCGCTTGGCGAGCAGGGCAACGATGGCGTCGGGGTCTTCGCTGCCCGAGCCCCGGTCGAAGCCGGTGCTCAGTTCGTCCAGGCGGAGGCAGCGTTCGCGCATCTGGGCGGCCAGCGCACGGACACGAGCGACTGGGGACACCCCCGGTTCGACCGGGTTTGGGCTGTCAGTTGGCTGGGTCATCCTTGACCTGTTTCTCGGGGACTCCGCCCCGGCTTCGAGTGATGCCGTGTTATCGGCTGTTGAGCCCGATTCCTTCAAATTCCGCCATCGCCCGCCGAGGCGAGGAGTTCCGCCGATGCAGCCAGCCAGGCCTCCCAGTCCGACCGGTCCATGGGCAGCGTCGGGTCGTCCCACGCGGATTCGGGCAGCGAGAGGTAGAACCGACGGGCCCGTTCGTTGGCGGTCCGGGCCCGGAGGAGATCGTCGCGGGCTAGGTGGGCATTCACGATCTGGATGAGCGCGACCAGCGTGGAAGCCTGCCCGGGATACCGGTCGCGGGCCAGGTCGTACGCCATCACGGCATCGTCGAACCGCCCGAGGTCGGAGAGGACGTCGCCCGTGTAAAAGTGCGCGTTGCGGAGCGCCAGCTCTTCGATGGTCGAACGGTCGGCCTCGCGTTTCTCGCCGAGCATCCGCATCGAATCGCGGTACCGCACAATCGAGTCCTCCCGGTGGCGAATCACCAGTTGGGTACGCTCTTTGTAGATCGCGGGGGGCAGCGACTCGGCGAGCGTGGACTCGATCTCGTCGGCCAGCCTCCGGTTCGCCTCGCCGAGGCGGTAGGTCATCAGGCCGATCAGTCGATCGTCGGGATAGCGCTCGACCACCTCCTCGAGGCGTTCGATCGCGCGGCCCGGGCGGTCGGTCCTGTCGTAGAGCATCGCGAGTTCGACCAACGCATCGCGGAACAGCTCGGTCTGCGTGCCGGCCATGGTGCCGTCGACCGCACGCTGCAGCAGTTCCTCGGCCTCGGCGTCGTTGCTCGCATCCTCGTCGTAGAGATAGGCCTGGGCGAGGGGCACGTGGCTGGCGTCGGCCCAGGCGCCGATGTCGACGCCGCCGGTGCCCTCACGCTCGGCGATGAGATCTCGGTAGATCTCCGAGGCGGCAGCGAAGTCGCCGACCGCCCGGAGCGCTTCGCCCATCCGGAACCTTGCCTCGGCGTGGCGAGCGTCGCTGGGCAGCGAATCGGTGTACACCTTAAAGGTCTGGATCGCCTCGCGCTGATCGCCCGCACGGTCGAACAGGTCGCCCGCCCGCCACAACGCGTCGGCATACTGACGCAGGTCGGTCAGGACATGGCGATCGGCGAACAACCTTCTATACGTCGCGGCGGACAGCAGGTGACGCTGCACCTCGGCACGCGTCGAGGGGTCGAGCCCGACCAGCGGGTTGAGCTTGGTTGTGGCTCCGGCCGCCAGCTCCTCGGCGACCGCCTCGTGGGCAGTCGCCATCATCGCCAGCAACGGCGCGGGCGTGGCGCTCGCGCCGACCGCACGCTCACCGAGGACGCCGTAGCGGACCGACAACGCGGGCTCGCCCTGGCTGAGCGCCTCGCCGGCGCGTTCGAGCAGGCTCTCGTAGATCTGAACCCTCGTCGGCTCGGTATCGATGTTGAGCGCGTCGTAGTTCTCGATCAGCGTCTCGTAGGCTTCGATGCTCAGCCCGTCATCACCGATGACCGCCTCGGTCTCGCCGAGCCCGATCAGCCCCCAGGGGTACGCGGGCGAATCCGCGTGGCGCTCGACGACGAGTGAGTAGAGGTCGCGCGCGCCGGACGCATCGCCGGAGCGTTGGAACAACCTGGCCCGCTCGAGGACCACGCCCGCGTAGTGCGGGTCACCGGGGACGCTGAACTGGTCCGCGAAATCGATCTGGAGTTTGGCCTGGCGGTCCGCGCCGCTGAGTCGGTACGCTTTGGCCAGCACCAGGTGGAGTCGGGCGCGGGCCGCTGTGTTGGCGCCCGCGATCCTCGGCATCTCCCGCAGCAGCTGCGTGATCGTCTCGTCCAAGAACCCTTGCTCGAGACGGATGTTCGCCTGACGCTCAATCGCCCACACCCGCTGATCGAGCGATGTGCTCGATTCTGCCACTACGTCGGCGAGCAGCGACAAGGCCCGATCCGCATCCGGGACGGGCGGACTGAGCAGCTGGTTGACCGCCCGCCGCACAACCGGATCGCGCACGGCGTCCGAACCGGGCGGCAGGGACTTGAGGCGGAGCAACGCGGCGTCGATCTCTGACCGCGAGAGGTACGTGTCGGCAAGCGCCGCGATATCGCGGGCTCCCAGCGTCACGCCCTCGCGTTCCGCGGCCAGGTACTCGCGGATCACCGATACGTGGTTGCGGTCGTCGTCGATCTCGAGCTGCTTCTGGCCGAAGTAGATCGAACGTGCCTTGCCGAGGTAGTAGCGCTGGACGTTTCGCTGGGAGACCGCGCCCTCTTCTTCCAGCCACGGGTACACCTTGCTGTTGAGCAGGCTGATCGCCTCGGCGTATTGCTCGCGTTCGACCATCCGCTCGGCGCGGTTCAGGAATGGTGTGAAGTCGGGGTCGGGGGCGCTGCCGACCGCGATCGCGACGCCGAGCATCAGCACGCCGGCAGCCGCGAGCAGCACGGGCACCTGCCAGAACTCGCGCCAGCGCGTCCGCACGAACTCGACGGGATCACCGATCGGTACGGGTGTGTCGTTGACCGGCACCCCCTCGTCGGCGGGCTGGTCTTCGGGCGTGCTGTCGAACTCGTCGGGCATGGGGCGTCCGCTTGGTGACGGACCGGCCACCCGGCGCGGCCGCCGCGCCCCGATGACAGGTCCTCCGGGCGTTATCGGCTTGATGGGCCCGGGCGATCCACTCTGGGGGGCCCGGTTTGCCCGCCTGCCCTAGCCGCCCGCTGGCTCGTCCGGGGCGAGGGTCGTCACCACCGCCCGGGCGGCAGCATCGCCCCGGTGCCTGCCCTGGGAGTCGAAGAGGGCGAGAGCCGCGACCGGCGGGGTCAGCCACTTCATAGCATTGCGGACCAGGCACCAGAACAACGGCAGACGGGCCGGAGCGGGACCGGTCGCCCGGTGGACCCGGCAGCCCATCACGAACTTGCCCGGGGTCAGCCCCAGCATCGCCTCCCACACGCTCATCGAGACCCAGCCCGCGACGAGCGTGGCGGGCAGGACCAGCCAGGCGTTGCTCGGATGGATCAACACTTCGAGCGTGAGCACCTGGCGGGCGGTGACCCCGAACGCGGGCGCCAGCACCACCACGACCAGCATCAGGTCCACCACTGATGCGATCAGGCGACGACCCGGGTCGGCCAAGACCCAGCCCTCGGGGACGGACCAGGCGCGATCGGGGTTGGGACGGATGATCACGATCAGCACCCCGGCCATCATCACGAGGAGGATCAGCGCGATGATCCGCAGTTCGTTCAGCGGCACCGGGACCGACGCGGCGCTCGGGCCGTCGTGCAGCGATCGACCGGTCACGAGCGAGATCTCCTGGACGCTGATCGGCTCGGGCACCCCGCCTTCCTCTGAGGCTTCGCCCTGGCGGATGAGGACCAGGCGACCGGGCGCGGGCAGCGCCACGATGGCCGATGACGAGGCGTTGTTCAGTGTGCCGACCCGGATCGGGTCGCCCGATCCCAATCGCCACAGGTCGAGATCGGTTCCCGACCCTGCAGCAGTGCCGCTCGCCAGGGCCACTAGCACCTCACGCCCGAAGCCTTGACGCCAACGGGCGTCCCAGAACGAATCCCACCCGCCCAGATCGGAAAGAGCCCAACCGGCTTCGGCGTCGAAGTGCCACGCTTCGGTGACCGCATCAACGCCAGGTGCATAGCGGGCCGCGAGCAGCACGCCGTCGCCAAACGAGACCACGGCAACACCGAGCGGCTCGTCGCCCGCGATGTCGATCGGGTTTTCGAGTTCGACCCACCCGCCGGACACGTCGCCGGTGTCCAGCGACCAGAACCCGAGGCGTCCGGGCGAGCGCTCGAGCGCGTACAGAGTCGTGCCGCCCGCGGCCACACCGATCATGCGACCCTTCGCGGGCAGCGCGGGCAGCGCGTCCATGAGCCCCGTGGGCAGGTCGATCCACATGCCCGCGATGGCCGAGGGCACCGCGCGCAGACTGAACACCGGGCGCTGAGCGGCGGACGGAACGCTGGTCGTCGGCGGATAGAACAGGTACACCCGGTCATCGATGGCGGCCATCGCGTCCGGGTATTCGACCAGTTGGCGGACCGGGCGGATCGCCCCGGGATCAGCGGCGAGAAAACCGGGGCCTTGCAGGCGCGGCGGCACGTGCACCAGCATCGGACGCCCGCTCCGCTCGATGAGCGCCCAGGCGTGCGATGGAGCCTCTCCTCGCGCGGGTGAGACCGCGCCGACGGGCGTGGGCTGGGCGAACGCGCCGGCGCACAGGAGGCAGCACGCGCCCAGGATCAGCCACAGGTTCGCATCAAGGCGCGATCTCATCCGTCGGTGTCCGTGTTTCCGCCTGAGCCTGTGCCGGAATCGGTGCCGGTCTCGATTGGCTCTGCTTGCTCGGGCGGCGCATCCAGATCGATCCGCTCACGCACGCGGTACGCCCGGCTGAGGCGCGCGGGGTTGAACACGGTCGCGTTGATCGGCTTGACGCGCGGGCCATCGAGCACCATGCGCACGAATCCGTCGAAACCCGGCACGCGGATCTCGGCTTTCCCGGGCACCCGCCCCAGCACGCCCTGCCCGACCTCGTTGGCAACGTCGACGTGGCGTGAGAGATCGGCCTCTGCGAGCAATGCGCCGTCCTCGTCGAACGCGGCCGCCCCGACCAGTTCGAGCGAACCCGGATCGAATCGTAGTTCCGCACGACCCCACTTGGACGCCATCGCGACCACCGCCTGCCCGGCGTCGTTGAACGCCGGTTCGCCGATCGTGCGCCCGTCCATCGGGGTGAGCCCCAGGAGCAGGGGGATATCGCGCGGGTGGACCGGCAGCCCGAGGGCCGCGGCTTTCTCGGGGGTCGCCAGCGCTTGCGCGCCGGACACCATCATGCGTCGTTTCGAGTCCGACACGTCGATCAACCAGTAAGAGTCTTCGTTCGATCCCAGCGCGAAGTACACCTCGCCCAGCTTGCCCAGCGCGATCGCAACGCTCGATGGACGCTCGCTCTGGACGTGCCCCTCGCCCTGCTCGCTGAACTTTGACCCCGCGGCGTCGCGTCCCTCGACCCGCACGCTGGCCATCGCCCAGAATGTGTCGAGCGCGCCGACCCTTGCGTCGTGCGCCGAAACGATCGCGTCGAGCGTTGGGAGTTCCGCAGCCGGGTCAGCCTTGCCCGCACCAGAGCAGCCCGTGCCCAGAGCGACCGAGATCACGATGAGGAGCAAAGCGCCGGCGCGGGGGATCACGAATCGGCCTCGATACTCATCACCCGCCCGAGTTCTTCGGTCGCCGCCTCGATGGTGGCTTCGTCCATCTTGGGATCGATCACGTCGTAGAGATCGCCACCCGGGCGTGCCTTGACACGGAACCGGGTCGGGTCGCCCGGCGTGGCGCCTTCGTACATCACACGACGCTTGCGCATCAGCAGCAGCGCGAGCAGGTAGCGGAAGCTGATCTGGCGGGGCTGGTCGGCCTCGGCGAGCTGCTCGAACAGGTCGAAGAGTTCATCGGGCGACATGATCGCGTTGTCCTGCTTCTTCTCTTCGCCTGCGGTGCGTCGCCAGTAGCCGAACACACTCGCGGGCGCTCCGGGGCGTGCGCCGTCGTCCCAGGCGGGTTCGGAATAGAAGACGCGCGACAGGGTCTCGTCGCCCGGCGTCTCGACCAGCACGGCGACCTGGCGGTCGCCCTCTTCGAACGCCCGCCCGGTCGCGGCGCAGCGGTCTTCTTTGCGGACGATGTCGTAGGGTGCGGATGAACCGATCATGTCCACAGTGTACGACCGGGCGACCCGCGGGATTTACACGCATCGATATGGAGACGACTGTTTGACCGCTCAGCAGGACACGTCGAAGAAGCGTTGGTCCGTGCCCCCCGGGCCGACGCGGAATCGCATCCGGCGTCCGCACTTGGGGCACGAGGCGAGGTAGCCGGTCCCCTGCACGTTCCGATAGACCCTGACGTACGCGCCGGCGCAGGTGAATCGGATCCCGATCCAGGGGCGGGGCTCCTGGGCGGTCGGTGTGCCGCCCGGGCTCGGATCCCGGTCCACGACGCGGGGATTCAGCAATGAGATGGAACGGGGTGGGCGGCTCACGCGGATGGGTATCGGCCCATGGGGACGGACAGCTTTCGTCGAGCCGATGACAAAGCCCAAACAAAGGCTCCCAAAAACGCCCCGCTTGCGCAATGCTGGAGGGCGCAACCCCCGCCAACCGAAGCAGTTTGGGATAGACTGACCTCCGCCGCCCGTTGTTTCGCGGGGCGGCCAAACACCATGCCCTCCGCGCTAACCATCCTGCCCGACCCCCCACCGCCCCCGGCTCCGATCGGGCTGATCGCCGGAGGCGGGGAACTGCCGCTCTTCATCGCCGATGGTCTCAAACGCCAGGGCTACACGGTCCACGCCGTCGGGTTGCACCGCCAGTTCGACCCTTCGCTGCCCGGGCGGTGCGATTCATTCCGCGAGGCGGGGATGCTCAAGGTCGGCGTGTGGGGCAAGATCCTCCGTCGCCGGGGCGTGCGCCACGCGATCATGGTCGGCAAGGTTGACAAGGCCAAGCTGATGCACGACAAGTGGCGGTTGTTCAAGAACACTCCTGACCTGCCCACGGCCCTGGCTTGGTATCGCAAGCTCCGCCACGACCGGCGTTCGCACGCGGTCCTCAAAGCCGTCGCCGACGAGCTCCACCGCAAGGGAGTCCAGTTGATCGATTCGACCATCCCCATCCCCGACCAGCTCGCCGAGCCCGGGGTGATGACCAAGACACAGCCGAGCGCCGAGCAGATGTCCGACGTCCAGCTCGTGTGGCCCATGCTCGCCGAGTTGCTCCGCCTAGACATCGGCCAAGCGTTGACCGTGCGCGACCGCGATGTGATCTCTGTCGAAGCCGTCGAGGGCACCGACCGGATGATCGAACGCACGGGCGACCTCTGCAAGCGAGGCGGGTGGACCCTGGTCAAGGGTGCCCGCGCCCAGCACGACCGACGCTCGGACGTGCCCACGGTCGGTATCCGCACGATCGAGCACATGCACCGGCACGGCGGGCGTTGCCTGGCGATCGCCGCCGGCGACGTGATCATGCTCGACCGCCCCAACATGCTCAAGCGTGCCGATGAACTCGGTTTGGCGATCGTCGGCGTGGCGATGGCCCCCGCGACCGCCCGGGTGCGCCCGGCCGAGGCGACCGAGGTCGAACCCAAGCCGGTCGCACGTTCTGAGGCACACCCGACCGCGCCGATCCTGCCCACGCCGAACCAGACGGTGCCCGGCGCCGCACGCTGAACGTGGACGCATCGCCCGAATCAGCGCCAGGTCCCGGTTGCAATCCCGAAGGCAATCTCGCAGGCGATCCGCCCGTCGAACCCGAGTTCGTATCACGCGGCGGGCTGAAACTCCACCACGCCCTCACCGAGTTCGGCGTCGACGCGAACGGCCTGTTATGCGCTGACCTCGGGTGCTCGACCGGCGGCTTCACCGACGTGCTGCTGCACCACGGGGCCGCCCGGGTCCACTCGGTCGATACCGCGTACGGCGAGCTAGCCTGGAAACTCCGCCAGGACGAACGCGTGTCAGTGCACGAACGCTCGAACGCGTTGCACTTTGAGCCGCCCGAACTTGTCGACCTGGTCGTGATCGATCTCGGCTGGACGCAGCAGCGGTTGGCATTGCCCGCAGCCGCGAAGTGGCTGAACACGACCGGCCGGATCATCACGCTGGTCAAGCCGCACTACGAGTGCGACAAATCCGAACTCGGTCCGGGCGGTGTGATGGATCACACGCGGGCGGAGGAGGTCGCGATCGGAGTCCGCGACGGCTTGCCGGCGTTGGGATTCGAGGTGCTGGGCTGGACGAAGAGCCCGGTCATCGGCGGGGCGGCCGGCAAACGCAAAAAGCGCAAGGGGACCGGCAACCCCGAGTGGCTGGCTTTGCTCAAGCCGCTCGTCTGACCGTCAGGATCAGGCCTGCATCTTGGGCCAGCCCTCGGGCTCGTCCTGCTGCTGGTGCAGCAGGTCCCACACGCCGTCGAGCAATTCGTTCGTGCCCGCGCCGATGCCGCCGGAGATGCCGACGATCTCGTGCTTGGCGCCAAGCTGGAGTTCGCCCCGCAGCGACTTGATCGCGTCGGGCCATTCGGATTCGGCACCGAGCAGGTCCAGCTTGTTGAGCGCGATGATCTCGCGTTTCTCGGCCAGTTGGGGCGAGTAGTCCATCAGCTCACGTCGGATGGCGCGATAGTTGTCCGCCGGGCTCGACCCGTCGGACGGCATGACGTCGAGGACGTGCACGATGACCTTGGTTCGCTCGATGTGACGCAGGAAGTCGTGCCCGAGACCCGCACCGTCGGCGGCGCCCTCGATCAATCCCGGGATGTCCGCAATGATCAGGCGTCGACCATCGTCGAGCAGCGCGATGCCCAGCTGAGGCGACAGCGTCGTGAACGGATAATCGGCGATCTTCGGATCGGCGCGGGTCACGGTCTTGAGCAGCGAGGATTTGCCCGCGTTGGGCAAGCCGACCAAGCCGACCTCGGCGATGACCTTGAGTTCCAGACGCAGCGCCTTGGACTCGCCGTCGTGCCCGGGCACCGACGTTCGCGGGGCCTGGTTGGTGGAGCTTTTGAAGTGCTCGTTGCCATAGCCCCCGAACCCGCCGCGGGCGATGACGGTGCTGTCGCCGGGTCCGAGGTCGCCCAGCAGTTCGCCCGTGCTCTCGTCAAAGACCATCGTGCCCGGGGGGACGCGGATGGTCCGGGAGTCTGCGTCGGCGCCGGTACGGCTGTTGGAACCCCCCGGATCGCCGTCCCCGGCTTTCCACTCGTAGACGCCCCGAAAATCGATGAGCGTGTTGATGCCGTCCTCGGCAAGCAGGATCACGTCGCCGCCGCGCCCGCCGTCACCACCGTCGGGCCCGCCCTTGGGGCGTCCTTTGGAGCGTCGGAACGAGCGCTTGCCGTCCCCACCCTTGCCGGCTTTGACCAAGATTCGTGCGCGATCTACAAACACGCCCCAAGCCTAGGGCTCGGGGCGTGCTTCTCCGTCCGTTTGTGACGTGTTTCGTTCAGATTGATCGGGCGGCGATCAGGCGGCCCGCTGGAATCGGCCGGTGGACACCGCGCGGACCAGCCGCTCGCGGTCGCCGGCGCGGTCGAACCGGGTCACCGCGACCGCCATCCGTGAGGCGCCGGGCTCGTCCAGATCGCACCAGACCACGTTGCCCGTGACGAACACCGCCCGCCCGGGCCCGATGTCCTGCCCGGTCTCGAAGAGGTGCCCGGGGAGGGCGATCTTGAGCGAGACGGCGGTGCCGGGCTCGATGGGGCGGTCGAGCTCGAAGCAGACGCCGCCTTCTGAAAGGTCATAGATGTGCCCGGCGAGGTCGAAAGACGCCTCGGGGTGGACCCGGGCTTCGACGGGGGTGTAGCCGGGATTCATCTGGAAGCGGGCGAACACGCGACGATCGATGGGGTTGTCGGTCATTTTTGAACCTTTCATAGGGCCGATCTGACCCGGAAGGTCCGGATCAGGAGTCGGCGGCCGAAGGGCTATCGGTCCGAGCAGGGCCCGGCTTGAACGCGACACATCGGATGTTGGGATTCGCCCGCCCCTACCCGCGATCGAGCACGGCTCGGGGGTCGACCCGTGCGGGCTCGTTCGGTTCGGGCTCGGGGCGACTCAGCCTTGTACAGGGTCGCCCAGGTCGATGTGGACGCCGGTGATCCGCTCGGCGTCGACGCCGGTGCCGTCCATCACCGAGGATTTCAGGGCGGCCAAGATCGAATCGGACACCGCCTGCGGCGCATCGATCACGCGCCCGTCGGGCAGGGTCAGGTGGACGTGCGGCGAGGTGTCGGCGTCGTAGCGGCATGGCCCGCCCGCGGAACGGGACGGCAGGCGGTACGCCAGCCCGCACGAGACCAGGGTGTCGAGCGTGTTGTAGACCGTCGCCTGCGAGATCCCGGGATCGCCCGCGCGGACGCGGACGAGGAGATCTTCGACCGTTGGATGGGTGTCAGTCGCGGCCAAGGCCGAGTAGACCAGCTCGCGTTGGCGGGTGCAGCGCACGCCCAGCCCGCGGAACATGGTCCGGGCGCGATCGATCGCCGCGTGCGGATCGGGCATCTCGTTCGGTTGGGCGTCGGCCTGGGTCACTGTGCGATTGTTGCCGACCCGGGCGTGCGACGCCAGTGTTTCTCGTCGAATCCGCCCCAGAAGGCCCTTGAGGACCATCGGTTCGCTTTCTGAGGAGCAGACCTGTACGCAAGTCCCGGCTACAGCAGACCGGTGGGTTCGTCGAGCTCGAACTCGAGTTCCGGGTCGATCGGCTCGCCCGATTCCGGGGCGAGGACCTCCATCCGCCGATGCTTGATCCCGGCTTCGTTGAACAACTCGGACGCGACCGTCCAGCCCAGGCGGTCGTAAAACGGGATCGCGATGAGCTGTGCGTGGCAGTAGAGCCCGGGGAGGTTGAGGTCGCCGAACGCGCGGGCCTCGATGGCGATCATGAGCTTGCGACCCACGCCCTCGTTCTGACGCTGGGGATCGACGCAGACCTGCTGGACCTTGCCGAAGCGCTCGTCCGACTCGGTCTGCGGGGGCAGGAGGGTGGCGGCGGCGATGACGCGCTCGCCCGAAGGGTGGTCGAACACGGCCGCGAAATGCTCGCAGCGTTCCTCGCGCCCGGGGGCCATGTCGTAATAGTCCTGCATGCTGAAGCCGATGGGCGCCAGCAGCACGCGGGTGCGCAGGTCCGCCGCTTGGGCGTAGAGCGGCTCATCCATGCCGATGCGTTTGATGCGGATCACCGTGGCTCCCTCCTCGCTCCAATGTAGCACAAAGCCGGGGCGGGGGTGACGCCGATAGGCTTCGGTATGACCGCCAAGGGCGAAACGCGGGACAGGAGGGATCGGGCGTGGGACGACGAGTTCACGCTGCTGTGCGAGCGGTGCGGCTATGTCTTGGAGGGCCTGCCGACCGAGGGTGCGTGCCCGGAGTGCGGGAAGGCGATCGCGGAGAGTCTGCCGGAGCGGCGGGGTGGGACGGCGTGGCAGCAGCGCCCGGTCGTCCGCACGCTCCCTCGAGCTTGGTGGTCTTTGGTGCGTCATCCGTTGCGGACGCTCGACGCGATGCGCCCAGAGAGCCGGTTAGACCGGAGGCTCGGGCGCTACTCGATGCTGGCGGGTGGGCTGTTGATGGGATGGGGCTGGTGGGTGCCGCATGTTTGGATCTACGACGACTTTCCTGGACTGGGCACGCTCGGATCGCTCCAACGAATGGGGTACATATCAATCTCGCTCGGGTTCGTGGGCGTTACAGGCTTGCTGATCGCGTGCGTGCTGTGGGTGCTGACCCGCATCGAATCCAATGGGCTCGGCGTCATCGCCAGAGCACGAGGGTTCAGGCTCTCGCGGGAGTACAGGCGAGCAATTACGGCTCATGGGTGTGCGGGCTGGGTGCTGGGTGGACTGCTATTCATGCTGACCCAGTTCGCGGCCAACCAGACACTCGGAGCGTTCACGCCGCCCGACTATGCCTTCGGCGAGTTTGACGATGGCACCCCGATGCTCTTCTCGCAGGGCCCCAACCTGCCTGTGTGGTTGGAACGGGCGATCTGGCACACGAGGTGGCTCGGCGTGCTGCTCGGGTTTCTCTGGTTCGAGACCTTTGCCTGGCTCGGGCTCCGGCGATTGAAGTTCGCGAACACGCAGCGTCCGAAGCACTACACCATGGAGTACGCGGGCTCGAAGAGTAGCGATCAATGATCCACGCCAACGGATGACTACGCCGCGGTCGACGCCACCGGCTCGAGGTGGCGGAGCTCATCGAGGAGGGGCAGCACCTCTTCGGGCGGGGCGCCGGTCTCTACGAGGTGGTGGACCTCGTTGGCCAGGTCGCGGCAGCGCGCCAGAGTTCTGCGCAGCTGCTGCTCGGGCGTGTCGCTTTCGACCATCGGCTCTTCAGGAGTGATGCACAGCTTGATCGCCTCGTCCTCGGAGAGCGTGCGGACGAAGCGGAGCCCGACGTCGTGCATCTGCCCGGAGATGTGGTTGCACCGGGCGACCGAAGCATCGACCGAGATCGGCTGACGCTGATCGGTCACCATCACGAGCGTGCAGTCGGCCTGCGTCCGCAGGAACGCCGTGTGGAGGACCGACGCGCCCGTGGTGCTGACGTTGCGGATGTAGACCTCGTGGCGCGAGCCGGGCTCCCCGGGCCCTGCCTGGATGAGCACCGCGGGGCGATTGACCGGGCGACGGCACGAATCGCGCTGCCCGCTGTAGAGCGAGTCCGTGCGGTCGACCGTGCTGACGAGATCCTCGAGGACCACTCGGCTCAGGCGGAGCCTCTGGATCGGATTCGGTTGTGTGGACAAGCCCGCCTCCTCTACATACTGCGTCGCGGGCCGCTCCCTTGGCACAGACCCGTGTCATCGACCGGCGGCGTACGGGAGATCGCCCCACAGTGGCGAGTTTTCTGGCACATCGTCCTGACGAGCGATTCGGGGGCCGAACATGCCGGTTGCGAGGGCTTGGTTCGGCCCGGGAATACACAACCCAGGCGCGGGCGGCGTCGTAGGATCGCCTATGCAGAGCCGCACTCCGACCCGACAGATCCGCATCGGCAGCGAACGAACGGGGATTCTCCGCGTCGGGGTCGGGCTGGCGGCGTCCCACCCGATGGCGGACGGGTCCGATTCGCCGGCCCCGGTATCTGTTCAAACAATGACCGCGGGGTACACGCACGACATCGACAAGTGCGTCGCCGAGATCCACAAGCTTCACACCGCGGGTGCGGACGTCGTGCGTGTCGCGGTGCCCGAGAAGAAGGACACCGAGGCGCTCCGCGAAATCCTCAAGCAGACCTCGGTGCCGATCGTGGCCGACGTGCACTTCCATTTCAAGCGCGCCATCGAGGCGGTCGAAGCTGGCGTCCACAAGATCCGATTGAACCCGGGCAACATCACCGATCGTGCGCAGGTCGAGGACGTCATCGCGGCGTGCAAGGACGTGGGCATCCCCATCCGCATCGGTGTGAACGAGGGCTCGATCATCGAGCGCAAGGACAAGCAGGCCCGGGCCAAAGAACTCGGCGCGATCTTCGGCGAGCAGAAGCACGGCTACATGCTCGCGATCATGATCGCCAAGCTCGAAGAATACCTCGATATTTTCTACGACAACGACTTCTTCGACATCGCGATCAGCGCCAAATCCATGGACGCTACCATGGTCATCGATGCATACACCGAGATCAGCAAGCGATTCCCCCACCCCCTGCACCTGGGCGTGACGCACGCGGGCCCGATGGAGACCGGGCGGATCCGCTCGGTCGTGGCGCTGGGCACGCTGCTCTCGAACGGGGTCGGCGACACGATCCGTATCAGCTACGCGAACGATCCGATCTACGAGGTCGAGGACGGGCTCGAGCTTCTCTACACGCTCGGGCTGCGCGAGCGGAAGGGGGCCGAGCTGATCGCGTGCCCGACGTGCGGGCGGATCCAGGTGGATCTGTTTACGCTGGTCCAGGACGTGAACAAGAAACTCGAGGATGCCATCCGCGTGCCCATGAAGGTCGCGGTGATGGGCTGCGTGGTCAACGGCCCCGGCGAGGCCGAGGGGGCGGACGTGGCGGTCTTCGCCGGCGACCGCAAGGGGATCATTTACGTCCAGGGTGAGCGCGTCGCGACGGTGGGCGAGGACGAGATCCTCGACCGCCTGCTCGACGAGTGCAGGGCGTTCCAGAAGCGGGTCGAATCGGGCGCGGCGAAGCTGGGCGAGAAGAAGGTGGACATCGTGCCGCCGGACCCCGAGGGCGAACTCGGCAGCGGCTGGGAGAAGATGGCCGCCGAACGGATCAGCGGGAAGACCGATCTGACGATTGGGCGGACCTGACAAGCATTCGCGCCGGCTACTGATTATTGATGTCAAGATACCAAACGAAAAGCCCCGCGTGCTCTCTGGCACACGGGGCTCGATTGATGCCTGGAATCACGCGCGGCTTAGGTGCCGGGCGTGTTGTCGATCACGATGCTCGCGTCGGTGCTGTCGACCTTCCCGTCGAGGTTGGCGTCGCCCTCTTCGATCTCGAGCGCGCCCGCGGAGCCCGCGTTGTTGACGACGACGTTGAGGTCGGTCTGGTCAACAGTACCGTCGAGGTTGACGTCGCCGATGGGACCGATGTCGGCCACCTGGAATCGCCGGACCACGATGTCACGGCTTGTGTAGATGAACTGATCGAGGCAGCTGCCGAACGGATCGTCCGCGTTGCGGATGCCGGTCAGGGCGAGATAGTGCCACTCGGGTTCGTTCACGAAGATCTTTGATTCGCTCCCGTCGCGGAAGGGGCCGTCAACGAACTCGATGCCGAGGTAGGGATCGGGCCCGTCGTGCATGTACTCGATGATGATCCGGACCCGCTCAGCGGATCGGGAGTCGGGGTGGATCGCGCCGTCGATGACGGTGAGTCCCGCGTTGTCTTGGGGGAACCCGTAGTTCGAGCAGACCCACTCGAAATCGAGGCGGTTGAAGGTGCTGTGCCAGTCGAGCGCGAGCACGGCCGGATCGCAGGGATCGCCGGTTTGGAGGTCGATCGAGCCCTGCTGGGCGTCGGTCGCATTGCCGACCTGATCGCCCGTGGTTTTGTTGAAGCGTTGCGTGTCTCCGTCTTGGCCGTCGTTACCGTCGGTGCCGTTGGTACCGTCGCCGCCGGTGCCGCCGTCGCCCGGTGAGCCGTTGGGGTCTTTGCCGTTGCCGCCATCGCCGGCGTTGCCGCCGTCATCCCCGCCGTTGCCGCCGCAGCCGCCGTCACCGCCGTGGATCCCATCGCCGCCTTCGCCGCCGCTGGCACCGTCGCCGTTGGTGGAGCACCCGCCGCAGCCGCCGTCGCCGCCGTTGCCGTTGCCCTGCGAGTTGCCGCCATCGCCGCCCGAGCCGCCGTTGGCGTCTTGGGAGCAACCCCCGGTGCCGCCGTCACCGCCGTTGCCGTTGCCGGTGGAGCTGCCGCCGTCGCCGCCCTCGCCGCCGTCGCCGAGTCCGGAATCGCCGCCGTCGCCGCCGTCGCCTCCATCGCCGTTGCTGTTGGAATCGCCGCCGTTGCCGCCGTCGCCACCGGGTCCGTCGGCCCCGTTGCCGCCGTCGCCCCCGTTGCCGCCAGAGCCGCCGTCGCCGCCGTTGCCGCCCCCGTCGATGCCGTAGCCGCCGTTGCCGCCGTCACCGCCCGGGCCGCCGCTCCCGCCGTTCCCGCCCGAGCCGCCGTTGGGGCCGCTGCTGCCGCCGTGGCCGCCGTTGCCGTTGCCGGTGTTGCCTCCGTTGCCTCCGTTGCCGCCGTTCCCGGTGCCGTACCCATTCCCGCCGTTGCCGGCCATGCCGGGGAGCGGGTTGTCGGGGTGGTCGGCGGGCCAGCCGTCGTAGCCGTTGGGGTGGTCGGCGTTGCCGTTCTGCCCGAAGGGATACCCGCCAGGGTAGTCGCCCCAGGGCGACTGTGCCAAGACGGGCGAAGCCGCGAACATCAGGATGCCCGCGGTGATCATGATCAAGAGTCTGGTGAAGTTGAATCGCGTGATAGTTGTAGACATAGTGGTTTCCGATATTCAATAGCAACAAGGCCGGCCGCCAGAAGCGGTCGGATACAAACAAAGACCGGGTATTGACCCGTTTCATCTCTCAAGGCTCGACGCAACGCGAGCCCCTCTGCAACGGGGAGCATACGCGAAACACCCCGTTTTTCCAATGCTTTTTCCCCAGTTTTGGGCATTCGGAGCGAAATCAGTTCGCGGCAGTTCGCACGGATTCTCGTCTGGCAAACCCGCTACCCGTCGCCGCATAGCATCGCTCCCTTGCTCGACGATGGAGGAGTTTGTCATGATGCGACGTGTGATATGGAGCGGGCTCATGGGTCTCGCGTTGACCGGTCCTACGGCGAGCGCCGAGCCCTGCCTGGCCGACCTGGCCCGCCCGTACGGCGTGCTGAACTTCTTCGATATCGATTCGTACATCGGTTTCTATCTTGACGGGAGCCCCGCGGCCGACCTCGCCGAACCCGTGGGCACGCTGAACTTCTTCGACGTCGCGGCGTTCATCACGGCCTATTCCGATGGCTGCCCGCCCGACACGGACGGCGATCGCATCCCGGACTCGAACGAAACCGACGACGGGAACTTTTTGGGCCCGGACGCCACCGGCACGGACCCGAGCAACCCCGACACCGACGGCGACGGCCTGCTTGATGGCGAAGAAATCTTCGGAACGCCCGACGGGCTCGATCTGCTCGCGATGGGCGCGTCACCGCTGCGCCGGGACATCTTCATCGAGTGCGATTGGTTTGCAGGGCAGTTCCTTGGGCGTTTCCGCAACTACCGCCCCACCGCACCGTCGGTCGCGCGTGTGGTCCAGGCGTTCGCGGACGCGCCCGTGATCAATCCCTACGGGCTACCGGACGGCGTATCGATCCACCTCGATTACGGCCAGGGCGGCGTCTTCACGGGCGGGAACCAACTCCCGGGCAACCCAGCGTTCATCACTTTCGACAACGGGTTCAACACGTACAAAGCCGCCCACTTCGATCCGCGTCGCAAGGGCTACTTCCATTACGCCATCTTTGCCAGTCGATACAACAGCAACAGCAATGGTTCGTCGGGCGTAGCCGAGATCAACGGCGACGACTTCATGGTCACCATGGTTGACTACCTCAGCAACCACAACCAATCGCAGACGATCGTCCACGAGCTCGGGCACAATCTCGGGCTTCGCCACGGCGGCTTCCAGAACCGCAACTACAAGCCCAACTACAACTCGGTCATGAACTACCGCCACCAGTTCCCGGGCCTCGACACCGACGGCGATACTTTCGGGAACGGCGTGCTCGGCTACTCGATCGGAATCAACAGCAGCATCGATGAGAACGCGGTCAACGAGCCGGCGGGCGTGCTCGGGACGCCCGTGGATTTCAACCGCAACGGCATGATCGACGCGGGGCTCTACGCACGCAATCTCAACTGCTCCGGCTCGACGACCGCGCCCTGCGGCTCGGACGGGAACAACCGGTGCTACGACACGTCCTGCAACGTGCTGCAAGACCACGACGACTGGTCGAACATCAACTGGAATCGCCTGACTTCCAGTTCGGATCGTCTGCCAGAGATCGAGATCGTCGAATGCGACAACCAGCCCTGACGCGGACGTAGATCAGGCCGGCGACGCGGTCCGCTTGGTGCGTCGCCGCTTCGTGTGGCGGCGTTCGGCCTGGCCGATCAGTTCGGTGCTCATCGCCAGGCCGACAGGCGAGTCCAGCCCGCGTGCGGCGGCTTCGTGCCGCAGCGCCCTGACCTGGGCACGCGTGAGATTCGAGTCCCGGGCGATGCGTCGGAAGGCACGCTCGGCGGGGTCCATCGACCGTCGCCGCCGGCTCTTCGAGAACAGGATTGCGATCAAGACGGCCGTGACTGCTGCCACGACACCCGTCGGGATGATGTCGGTGCCATCGCCCTCGGCGCGGATCGGCACAAGTTCGCCGGGGATCGAAAGGTACGTCGCTCCGTCTGCTGTCGCGGGCGTCATGCCGCGCCCAGGGCCGCGGGGTCTTGGAGCCCGAGCAGACGCACGCAGCGTGCCGCGCGCCGTCTGACGCGATCGTCCCGATCGCGGTTAGCGGCTTCGATCACCGAACGCACCGCGTGGCGGTAGACCGGTCCCAGCGTGTCGCGCCGGTCGGCACGCAGGACGCGCTCGGCGGCCCACGCGCCGGACAGGCGGTGGGCGTCGCGGTCGTCGGTTAGCAGGCTCGCGAGGGCCTCGCCGGCGTCCATGCCCGCCTTGGTCGGCACGCCTTCGAACGACAGGACACGCCGGACCGCCGACGCGCGGACCCGATGGCTTGTGTCGTTCTTGTACTCAAGCAGCACGTCCGGGTCGGGCGAAACCGATTCGATCGCGTTGGAACGGACGCGGGGATCCAGGGCGTCCAGAGCGGCCCGCACAACCCGACCGGCCTCTTCGGTCATCGACCGCCCCAGCAGCGCCACCGCGGTCGCGCGCACGCGGTCGTCGGCGTGTGTTGTGGCGAGATCGATCAGATCCATCTCGAACCGGTCGCCGAGATCGATCGCACGGATGAGTTCGAGCGCGGGCATCACGGTCGCGTCGGCGTGGATCCGCTCGCGGACGAGGCGGACGAACGTGATCGGCTCTCGCTCGAGCAGGCGGCGTGCGGCGACACGCGACGCGGGCGTCCCGGCAAAGGGATCGAGCCGGTCGAGTTCGGTGCGGGCCAGACGCCGGACCTCGGCGTGGGGCGAGCGGGCGAGGATGCTCGCGTGCTCGGTGCGTTTGTCCCACAGCACCGCGCCGACGCGGGGCGGGGTGACGCCCAGCGTCGCCCAGCGCGTGGCCGCCGAGCGGGCGACCGCCGGGCTGGTGTCGAACGTGTAATCAGTCAGATCCGCCGGGTGGGCCGCGTGTGCTCCGAGCAGGCGGGCGACCGGGTCCGCGTCGGCCAGCGTGGGCTCGAGCGCGATCCGCCGATCGGTGTCCTCCAGCCCGACGAGCGGGATCATCCGGACCGCGCCGCGACGCGCCTCGGGCGAAAGCCCGGCGAGCACTTCGGGGGTGGGGATGGCGCCCGACGCGTCACGCGTGCCGGCCCGCAGCTTGCGCAGGCGCGTGCCCCGCGATCGGCGCAACGCCAGGTGGGCGCGACTGAGCACGATCTCGTGCTCCTGGTCCGAGTCCGCGGACGAAAGGCGATCGACGCACACCGGCGCGACCGCGTCGAGGACGATCCAGCGCAGGGCCCGCTCGCGGAGCAGCGGCGAGGGCGTCCCGCGGAGGACGCTGCGGATCGGTGCGTGGCTGGGGTGGTGCTTCTCTTTGAGCAAGCGCCGGATGCGTTCGGCCACGGTGCGCTCGAGGATCCCGCCCGGCAGGCGGTCGAGCAGGAGCAGCGAGCCGATCAGCGGCGACCGGCAGCGGTGGTCGGCGAACGACCACGCCGCATCCGCGACGCAGCGGCACAACTCCACGCGTTCGAGTTCGATCACCCCGGGCTCGGCGGGCAGCGGGATGCGCGGTCGGGCGGCGACGCTGGCGAACTCGGCGCCCAACTGCTCGGCCGGGACATGGGTCAGCAGGGTCATCACCAGACGCAACAGCGCCCGGTCGGCCTGGAGGCGGACGCCCGCGTCGGCATCGGGCAGCAGCGGGCTGACCACGCGGGCCATGCCCGGGTCGGCGGTGTCGTGGGCGAAACGGGCGGCGTTTATCCGGTGTCCGGCTTCGGACGAGGCGGCGACGCGGGCCGCCGTGGCTATCCAGCGCTGGCGGTCGAGCCCGCCGATCAACGGGCGGACCGAGGCGGGCACGCAGTCCCAGCCCGACACGATGGCGTCCATGGCCGTCTCCGCGTGGCGGATCCGCCCCTTGCGGGGCAGTTCTGCGAGCAACTCGAGCGGGCCGGCCGGGCGGTCACGCGCGGGCGCTTTCGCGGCGGCGGCGATCTCGAAGAGCGAAAGCGCGATGTGCTCGCGTTCGGGCTCGGGAACGACGGTCAATGCACGCGATAAAGCCGCCACACGCTCGTGCAACGGGGCGTTCTTGAAGGTATCCACGGGTAGAGTCATGTTTGATCGGTCTCTGTTCATGAGTAGGAAGCCCGAATCGATCTCAACTCCAGGATTCTAACCGAAATCAACTAATAGTAGTGGATCGGCATGCGGAGGCACGGATATGTTGGGGTCCGTCCCCGGCGAGGATCGCCGACGGATATGACCCCACCACGTTCTCGAACGTCCGGAAAGCCAACCGTCCGATGAAATCATCGGCATGTCCGACCGACCGGCGAGAGATTCTCGCCCCGGCACACCCGGCTCCGGGCAAGGACAAGGGAAGGAATCTCTTACGATGGCATCAACCCGTACCCAAGCCGCTCCAACCACCTCTCTACAAACCTACCAGTCCATCCTCTACGACCGCGGCATCCACCCCGAACTGTTCGATATCCGCGATCGCCACAGTGTCGATCACGGGGCGTACGGCTTCGAGGCGTGGGTTCTCCCCGGGCGTCACGTCCTCCGGTACGAGTTCAACGGCTTCTGCATCACCGAGCACGTGACCGACCAGGAACGCGGATTGCCCGATTCGGGGGTGATCGAGTCGTTCCTGTGCGCCGGTGAGCGTGAGCTCGAACGCGAGTTCGAGGAGTCGGGGATCGGGTTCATGACGGCCGCCCAGACCGAGCAGCTGGGCGAGAACCTCTACCACTCGACGTACGAAGAGCTCGACGAGATGGCCCGCGAGACCCGGGCGCTGGCGTTCCGCTGGACCGACGACGCCGGGCCCTGCATGTCGATCATCGATACCCAGCGGTTCGCCCGCGAGGTCCACGCCCAGTGCTACCACCTGATCGCCCGCGAGGGCCTGGTGCTGCGGACGCAGTCGATCTTCGAGCACGGGTAAACGACCCCGCAGCCGCAAGGCCGGTGGGTGGCAGCTTCATGCCACTGCACGGGTCGCTCGGCACCGCAGGACGGACTGAGACCAGACCGGTGAGCCGCAGCATTGAACTTTGAGCCCCTCGGCATGGTGCCGGGGGGCTTTTTCGTCGATAGACTGGGTGCATGAACCGTTGGGTTTCCGAGCACGGGGTGGTCCAGAGCCGCCGAATTAGCACGCCCCGCTGAGGGGCCCGGCTGATGCCGCAGCGACCCAGAGCGGGGCCGCCGATCGATTGATTGGCTCCGATCCCCCCACCATGCCGACTGCCAGATGAATCAACAACGATGACCACCCGCGACGCCCAGCGTTTCGCGGGCGAGAGGTGACCGCCCATGTCCGACACCGCCGAGCGACCGAACTACAAGAAGACGCTGAACCTGCCCAAGACAGGTTTTCCCATGAAGGCCAATCTCGTGCAGAACGAGCCGGCGTCATTGAAGCGCTGGGACAAGCTGGCGGACGGCGCGGGGCTGTATGAAGCCATGCGCCAAACGGCGTCGGGGCGCGAGCGGTTCGTGTTCCACGACGGGCCGCCCTACGCGAACGGGTCGATCCACCTCGGGCACCTGATGAACAAGTGCCTGAAGGATTTCGTGGTGCGCAGCCGGTTCATGATGGGGCAGGACTGCCCGTTCGTGCCGGGCTGGGACTGCCACGGCTTGCCGATCGAGCACAAGGTGATGACCGACCTGGTCGAGTCGGGCAAGGCCAAGAAGCTCGACGGGCTCGAGGCGGACGCCCGGCGGATGGCGGTGCGCCGCGAGTGCAAGACCTACGCCGACAAGCAGATCAAGCTCCAATCCGGGCAGATGAAGCGTCTGCTGACCATCGGCGACTACGAGGACCCCTACCTGACGATGGCCCCGCGTTATGAGGCAGCGGTACTCGAGGTGCTCGCCGGTCTGTGCGCCCAGGGCTTGGTGTACAAGGCGCTCAAGCCGGTGCACTGGTCGATCGCGAACGAAACGGCCCTGGCCGACGCGGAGCTCGAGTACGAGGACCGCGAGGACCTGTCGGTGTATGTGGACTTCGAGGGCGCGGACGCTGGGGCGATCTTCGGTGCTTTCGGTTTGTCCGAGGAAGACCGCGAAACCAAGGACCTGCACGCCACGCCGAGTTTTATGATCTGGACCACGACGCCCTGGACGCTGCCGGCGAACCTGGCGGTCGCGGTGCACGAGAAGTACGAGTACGCCCTGGCCCGTGTCGATGGCAACCTGACCGTGCTGGCGACCGAGCTGCTGAATAAGGTGACCGACGCCGCCAAGGCCGAGGACGTGGAAGTGGTCGCGACGGCGACCGGCGACCAACTCGTCGGGCTGGGCTACAAGCACCCGTTCCGGGACGCGCCGCCCGAGTTGGAGGGCGAGGACACCTCCAAGTGCTACACGGTCGTGTCGGCCGACTACGTGACGCTCGAGGACGGCACCGGGCTCGTCCACACCGCGCCCGGGCACGGCACCGATGACTACCAGACCGGGCTCCGCGTGGGGCTGCCGGTCTACTGCCCGGTCAAGGGCGACGGCTGCTACGACGGGACCGTGCCCGACTGGATCGCGGGGTCGAACATCTGGGACGCGAATGAGGTCATCGCCAAGCGGCTGACCGAGTCCGGGCACATGTTCTATTCGCACCGGTTCATGCACAGTTATCCGCACGACTGGCGGAGCAAGACGCCCGTGATCTTCCGCAGCACCGAGCAGTGGTTCGTGGGCGTGGACCAGCCGACCAACGGCGACGGGAAATCGATGCGCGCCATGGCGCTCGAAGCGACCGGCGAGGGCGGGACCGTGTCGTTCGTGCCCGCTTGGGGACGCAACCGCATGCGGGGGATGCTCGAGAGCCGCCCGGATTGGTGCATCAGCCGCCAGCGGGCGTGGGGCCTGCCGATCCCGGCATTCACCCTCCCGGACGGCTCGGCGTTCATGACCGAGGCGTCGGTCAACGCGGTGTCGGCGGTCGTGCGGGCCAAGGGCTCGGACGCGTGGTTCACGATGGAGCCGGGCGAACTGCTGTCGGGCTACGACGCGGGCAACGACGCGGACGCGCCGGATGCCCTGCGGACCGGCGCCGTCGCGAGCGGTGAACTCCGCAAGGGGCATGACATCCTCGACGTATGGTTCGAGTCGGGCTCGTCATGGAACGCGGTGATGCGACAGCGGTCCGAGGGCAGGGACTACCCGGTTGATCTCTATCTCGAGGGCTCCGACCAGCACCGCGGCTGGTTCCAGCTCTCGCTGCTTCCCTCGCTGGGTGTGATGGGCGAACCGGCGTTCAAGACCCTGCTCACGCACGGGTTCATGGTCGACAAGGACGGCAAAAAGCTCTCCAAGTCCAAGGGGGCGGCCCTGAAGGACCTGTTCGACCGCTACGGCGCCGACGTGCTCCGCTGGTGGGTCTGCTCCATCGCGTACGAGAACGACGTCAAGGTCGACGAGGACTTCTTCAAACTCGCGGGCGAGAGCTACCGCAAGGTGCGCAACACCCTCCGGTTCATGCTCAGCAACCTGAGCGACTTCGACGCGAGCGCCAGCGTGGACATCTCACCGAACTCGATCGACGCCTGGGCGCTCGGCGAGTTCGATGCGCTGCGCGAGAACGTTGTCGCGGCGTTCGAGCGGTACGCGTTCCACGACGCCTGCCGCCTGATCTACAACTTCTGCAACGCAACGATGAGCTCGGAGTACCTGTCGGCGGTCAAGGACCGCCTGTACTGCGACGAGCCCGATTCGGCGCGTCGCCGGTGCACGCAGGCGACATTGTTCAAGCTGAGTGAGGGGCTGTGCCAGCTGATCGCCCCGGTCATGTGCCACACCGCCGACGAGGCGTACCGCGCGTTGCACGAAGGCGATGACGCCTGCGTGCATCTGACAGAGTTCCCCCCTGCGACCGGCGTCACGCCCAATACGGCGTGGGCTGGCGTCATCGAACGCCTGAACCAGGCGATGAAAGCCCTGGAAGATGCCCGCGCCTCGCGCGGCATAGACAACCCGCTCGATGCCGGACTCGTGCTGCCCGACGCAGACGGCCTGCTCGCCGGGTTTAACGCCGGGGATCTGGCCGACTACTGCGGCGTCTCGCGACTGACGACCAAGGGCGACGGCGACGTCGATGTGGTCGACCTGCGTGAAGAACCGCGGTGCGAGCGGTCGTGGAAGCGCGACGGGACCGTGGCAACTCGCTCGGACGGCGGCATGCTGTCGGATCGCGACGCCCGGGCGGTGGGCGTGGCATAGCGAAAGGACGGGGGAACGCCCCGTCCGAGAACGCGGTGGTGATGCCCGAATGCCGCACGGTTGTAGGGTGTCGCGCGAACGCAACGCGCCTGGGCAGTCGGCGCGTCGCGCCGAGGCAACAGGTGGCGTGACAATCCCCGTCTCGGCGTCGATTCTGGTAGTGATGAGCGACCACACCACCCCGAATCAGCACGGCCCGAGCGACGATGGCCCACGACGCCAGACCGTCCGCCCGCCGGGCGTTCTCTCGCCCGGCGACCCGTCTTCGGGCCCGCTGACGGCCGATCGGCTGACGGTGGTCGCGCACGAACTGCGGAACATGCTCGACGGTTCGATGCGTTGGCTCGGGATCGCCGCCGCGGCGTTGCCCGAGAATGAAGTCGAGCAGGAGGCCGAGAAGCTGCTGGCCGCCCGCGAACAGATCATGATGGTGCACGGCACGCTCGAGCGGATGAGCTCGATGGTCAACGCCGCGCTGCGATCGCGATCGGTCCCGATCGGATCGTCGCTGCTCGGTGTGTCCGACGCCGTGTCGCTGGGCATGGCGATCGACCACGCGCTTGATGTCGTGCGTCCGTTCGCCTCCGAACGCGGCGTTCAGATCAAACTCACCCTCGAGCCCGACGCGGGGACCGCGCCCGCCGGTCCGATGTACACCGTGGTGCTCAACGGGCTGATGAACGCCGTGCAGTCGATCGGCAAGGCCGCCGAAAAAGACACGCTCAACCCGGGCGGTGTGATCGATATCGCCGCGACGATCGACCCGGCACGCGAGGAGATCGTCATCGAGATCAGCGACGACGGGCTGGGCATCGCCCCCGCGGCACGCGGCGAGAACGCCTTCCGCCACGGTGTGACCACCCGCGAGGAGGGCTACGGCATCGGTCTCGCGCTCGCACGCCAGATCGTCGAATCGCTCGAGGGCGTGATCACACTCGCCGATCGCAGCGACCGCACCGGAACCGGGCGTCTTGGCGCGGTGCTGCGCGTCCGGATCCCCCAGAACCCGAACCGCGATGCCGCGGATCGGAAGGTGGGCTAATGACCGGGGCCAAGCAGCAGCCCGAGCGGATCCTGGTCATCGACGACGACCCGATCGTTGCCAATTCTCTGGCGGCCTTCTTCGAGGGCGAGGGGCTCAACGCGCTAGCCGTGTACGGCGGCGACGAAGCGCTCAGCGCGATGGACGAAGCGGCCGAGACGCCCTCCGGCCCGTTCGGAATCGTTGTGTGCGATATCAACCTGCCCGGGCGCGGCGGACTCGAACTGCTGGGCGAGATCACAAAGCGCCACCGTCAGAGCGCGGTCATCATGCTGACCGGGTACGGCACGGTCGAGTCGGCGGTCGAGGCGTTGCGTCTGGGCGCGATCGATTACCTCACCAAGCCCGTCGTCGATGATGAGCTGCGGATCTCGCTGCGCCGGGCGATGCGCCACCAGGCGCTCCAGAGCGAGAACGCCATGCTGCGGGACCGGATCGAGGGCTCGTTCGGGCTGGGTGGCGTGGTCGGACAGGACCCGCGCATGCGCCGCATCTTCGAGGTGGTGCGCGCCGTGTCGGCCAGCAGGACGACCGTGCTGATGACCGGCGAATCGGGCGTGGGCAAGTCTCTGATCGCCGGCGCGATCCACCAGGCCAGCCCGCGCAAGGACGCGCCGTACGTCGAGCTCTCCTGCGGCTCCATCCCCGAGACGCTGCTCGAGAGCGAGCTGTTCGGCCATGTGAAGGGTGCGTTCACCGGGGCGCACGCGGACAAGGTCGGAAGATTCCTTGCCGCGGATGGGGGGACACTGTTCCTTGACGAGATCAACTCGGCGTCGCCCGGCATGCAGCTGAAACTTCTGCGCGTGCTGCAAGAACGCAAGTTCGAACCGGTCGGATCGAACGAGACCATCGAGGTCGACGCCCGTGTGATCCTGGCCAGCAACCAGCCGCTCGAGGAAATGGTCGCCAACGGGCAGTTCCGCCAGGACCTGTACTACCGCATCAACGTCGTGAAGATCGAGGTGCCCCCGCTGCGTGATCGCGTGGGCGACATCCCGATGCTGGCTGAGCGGTTCCTTGGCGAGCAGAGCGAGCAGCTCGGGCGGACGTTCGGCGGGTTCACGCCCGAGGCGCTCGACGCCTTGCGGCGGTACACATACCCGGGCAACGTGCGTGAGCTCGCGAACATCATCGAGCGCGCGACCGTGCTGGCGCGGGGCCAGACCATCACGCTCGAGGACCTGCCGCCGCAGGTCATCGACGTAGATCACCGCGGCCCGCTAACGATTCCGAACGCCGCGGCTCCGCCCGCGGACGATGCCGATTGGCGAGCCCAGTCACTCACGGACGCGATGATCGGCCCGGAGCGACGGTACATCCTCCGCTCGCTCGAAGCGAACGACTGGAACCGCACGGCGACCGCCGAGCAGCTCGGCATCAACCGCACGACGCTTTACAAAAAAATGCGGGCCCTCGGGATCGACCCTGACGACCACGCCAAGGCGGGCTGATAGAGCGACATCGACCGCGCCGACAAGAACACGTGCTTAACCCTTGATTCGCCCGACCAGCGAGGCGGCTTTGACCTCGACGCCCTTGAGGATCGAGTTGAGCATGTCCCGGTTCGGTGCGTACTCGCGTGCGACATGCATGGTGACCTGCTCGCGCTCGACCAACTCCGCCAAGCACTGGGTGAACGTCATCATGCCCTCGCTCCGTGAACCGGCGACCACCGCGGGCAAATCCGAGTCCCGCTCGTCGCGGATGAGTTCTTTGACCATCGGCGTCGTCACCAGGACTTCCGTCGCGGGCACCACCGCCGAACCCGTCACCTCCCGGTTGGCCGGGACGAGTTTCTGGGCGCAGATCGCCTTCATCGTGGCCGCCAGCGAGTTGCGGATGAATCCCCGCTCGTCCTGGGGGAAGAACTCGAGCATGCGTCCGAAAGCCCCCATCGTGTCCATCGTGTGCATGGTCGCAAACACCAAGTGCCCGGTTTCAGCGGCCTGAATCGCGCTGAGCACCGTCTCTTTGTCGCGCATCTCACCGATCAGGATCACATCAGGGTCCTGACGCACGATGTGGCGCAGCGCCTTGTGGAAGTCGGTCACATCGATGCCGATCTCACGCTGCGAGATGATCGACTTGTCGGGCGTGAAGCGGTACTCGACCGGGTCTTCGACCGTGATGATGTTCTCTGCCCGTGTGTGGTTGATCTCATCGATCATCGCGGCCAGCGTCGAACTCTTGCCCGACCCGGTCACGCCCACGATGAGCACGAGCCCTTCGCGTTCGCGCTGCACGATCTGGGAGTACACGGGGGGGAGATGCAGGTCGTGGTACGAAGGGATCTCGGCCTTCACACGCCGGATGGCCGCGTGCGTGTGGTTGCCCGAGCGGAGCATGTTGATGCGGAAGCGATCCCCGCCCTTGCCGTCCGACGCGGGCAGGTGCCAAGCGAAATCGAGATCGCCCGTGCGGTCGAAGATCTCCTTCTGGGCGTCGCTGAGGATCGGGTCGAGCAGGTGGTCCGCCTCATCCTCGGTCACGGCGTCGCCGTCGATCGGGTGAAGCTCGCCGCCGATGCGATAGGTCGGCGGGATGCCGACCTTGATGTGCACGTCGGACGCGTCGAGCCGGGCCATCGCCGCGAGGAGTTTTTTGATGTTCTGCGCACCCTGGAGCATGGACTACCTTTCGTCTTCGTACGCATCAGCTTACCAGAACCGAACCGCACCGGCGAACGTTTCCTTTCACACAGCGGCTGCAAGGAACCATACAAGAGTGGGCACCCGCAATCAGGGTCGGTTGCCCGGGAACTGGCGGATGTACGAGATCACGTCCCTGATCTGGTCGTCGGTGAGGTCCGTCTCGCTGAATCCGCCCCGAGGCGGCATGGGCACGCCGCCGGGCACCTCGCGCCCGGTGAGGACGTACTGCAGCAGTTGATCCTCCGTCTGAGTGCGCACGAACTCCGCCGCCGTCAGGTCCTTGCCGTTATTGGGCAGCCCCTTCGCGTCGGCGCCGTGGCAGGTCGCGCACGTGCGGAGGAACGTGTTCCGCCCGTTCCGGATGGTCTCTTGGGAGACCGAGACGACCGGCGTACCGGAGGCTCCCGCCCCCTCGCTCGCACCGCCGCAGCCCGAGAGTAATCCGGGGACAGCGAGGACAGCACAACCAAGGGCAGCGCTGAACGGGCGTTTGGGAAGGCGGTGCCTCATGGCGTTCTCCCTGGATGGTGGACTGTACGCTCGCCGGGCGCGCGGGATGCACCCCTTCTGGACACGCGGCCGGGCGTGTACCGATGATTCCATGGCATGGACATCAGCGTCATCATCCCGACCCGACCGAACGACGACGGCACCGTGGCCCGCTGCGTCGCGTCGGTCCGTCCGCAGTTGGGCCCTGGCGATGAGTTGTTCGTGTCAGCCGATGGCGAGATCGACCCCGGCGCGTTCCGCGATCTCGGTGACGCTCGGGTCCTGAGCGGGCCGAGGGGCGGGCCGGGCGGCGCACGAAACCGCGCCTTGGACATCGCGGGCAAGGCGCTGATCCTGTTTCTAAATGACGACGTGATCGCGCACGACGGGTTGATCGACACGCACCGCGCTGCCCACTCCCGTCGCACGGAGCGTGGCCAGGCGGGCGCGATGGTGCTCGGCTCGGCGCCGTGGCATGTCTTCGAGGACGACCGCGTCATCGATCGTTTGCTCCGCGAGACGTCGATGATCTTCTTCTACGACCGCATGGACACGGACAATCCCGAGCGGGACTGGGGGTATCGTCACGCGTGGACACTGAACCTCTCCGTGCCCGCGTCGATCGTCGGCCGGTTCTCCGAGCACCTGCGCCAACCGATGTTCGATGATCTCGAATGGGCGTACAGGCTGCAGCGATCGCACAGAGCACCGCTGATCTATCGCCCTGATGCAGCGGTGACACACCGGCATCGCTACGAACCGATCATGCTGCTGCGACGCGAAGCGTTACTCGGGCATCAGGCCGCGGCTCTGATGCGGGCCAATGAAGCCTGCGGGCGCGACGTGTTCGGCGATCGATTCGCGTGCGACAGGCGGGCTGGGATCCACGAGGACCACATCACGGGCGGCATCGTAGCGGCACGCGAAGCGCTCCATGGCCTCTGCGCACGGGCCGACCTGCCCGCCGGCTCGGTCAGCGCCGACGAAGTCGCGACCATGCTTGAAGAGAGCCGCGTGTGGCGCGAGGTCGCACGCTCCATCGGGTTTGTGCATGCGCTGCGCGGCGAGTCGCCCGAAGCGGCCCAGCAGTACGCGACGGAAGAACTCTCCGTGTCCTGCGAACGGTCACACTGATCGTTTGAGATACCGTGTCTCGACGATCTCTCGGATCGTCGCCGGATCGACCGATCGCCCGAGGTAACGCCGCGCCTGCGAGGTAACCTGCGTGGTGCACATGTCCACGCCATCACAGACCACCACACCGAGCCCGCGTGCGTGCGCCACGATCGCGGTCTCTGCCGGCGAAACGGTCATATCCAAAAACAGCCTGGCGCTTTCGAGCAGCGACGTGAGGATGGGCACATCGGGCGACTCAACCCCCGCCGGCGTCGCGTTGATCACCAGATCAGACGGGGTCAGATCCTTCGAGAACCTCACCTCGAATCGCTCCGAGACCGTCCGCCCCGCGTCCGCGTTGCGAGAAGCGATGCGGATGTCGTCGATGCCGAGGCGTCTGAGCGCGACAATCGCGGGTCCGACGACGCCCCCGCTGCCGAAGACCGTCGCGGATCGCACCGCGAGTTCGCGACACGCTTCTCCGAGGCAGCCAGACACCCCGTCGATATCTGTGCAGGCCCCAACCAATCGGTCGTCGTCTCCCCGGTACACGGTGTTGACTGCGCCGGCCCGCTCGGCGTCGGGCTCGAGTTCGTCGAGCAGGGGCAGCACGTCCACCTTATAGGGGCTCGAGACGCTGCAACCCGCCAAGCCGAGCGATCGCACGCATGCGACGATCTCCTCGGGATGATCCGGAGCAGATCGCGGCAGGTACACCGCGTCGATGCCCTCTCGCGCGAAGAGCGTGTTGTAGACGACCGCCCCGAAGCGCCCGGGGCGAGACGAGAATGACATATAGACGCGTGTATCGGGCCCGATCTGAGAGCGGGCGGCGTTCACGCCGGGACCAGTTCGGCGGCCAGCTCGACGCGGGCCAGATCGCGCAGCGCCGACGCGAACGGCTCGGCGTGCAGCGGTGCCATGTTCAGATGGATCAACGCCGTCAGCAGGCGGATGCGGCCCGGGTCGCGCCCCATACGCTCAGCCGCGTCGAGTACGTACGCGCTGAGGTCGTCGGCCTGGTCGCACGCGGGCAGGTCGATGATCGCGTTCAACTGGCCGACCGTTCGCTCGGTGCGGTATCCCAACTCGCCGCGTTTCACGCGGGCGTAGTTCACACGCACACCACCGAGCATCTTGGCGAGGTCGTAATCGAGATCACCCGCATCGATCCGGCCCGCGAAGTCCTGACGCCAGTCCAGCAGCGTGAATCCGCCGTCCGGGCGGGCGATGATATTGTCGAACTGGAGGTCGCCGTGGAACCGGACGGCGCACCCGCCGGCGCACAGGTCCGCCCAATCGATCGCGTCGAGCAGCTCGCGCACGCCGGGCACCGCGTGCCCCGACACGAGGGCCGGCTCATCGCGCAAGCCGCCCATCGATTCCAGGTCGGCGACACGTGCGAGTGTCTTGAGGCGGTAGAAGGTATCGCAGAGCGACCCCAGCTCGCCGATGCCGATTGCGCAAGGCGCCCAAAGTTCTGCCTCGCACCATCCGAGCAAACGCTCGACCGCCCGCCTGCCGACGCTTGAGTAGAGCGTGCGACCCTCGACATAGGGATACGCCAACGATCCGGGCGGGGCGTCGAGCATCTCGGGGAACACGCCCGGCACGGATCGCCCACGCTCGACGCGCCGCTCGGCACCGGCGTGGTCCTCGAACAGCTTGATCACACGTCCGTTGACGATGAAGAGCGCTTCGCCCGGCTTGCTGAAGTCGTAGCCGTGGCGACGCACGATCTCTGCCCGGTACGGTAGCTCTTCACCAACATCAACCCAGGGGTGCTCGATCGCCCGCAGCGTTCCCAGAGCCTGCAGCGCGCCGAGCCCGGACGAAACCTGGATCTCGCCGGCGATCTCGTCCGCTTCGTCGATGGCCGCCCAGAACGCACCAGTGTGCTCGACGCGCATAAGCCCGGTGAACGCGCCGTACCCTTCGCTTTGCACGGCTTGCTTGTCCCGGATCTCCGCGACGCGCCCGCCATCATCAACCCGGAAGTTGCAGTAGCGGGCGGACTCGATCTCGGGCATGCGCGCGACGCCCACCCAGTCGCCCGGCAGTGCCGTATCGATCGTCCCTCCCGGCAAATAGTCGCAGGGCACGAAGCAGAACGGATCTGTCAACGCCTCTCGGCAGCAACGCAGCGACCGCCCCGGGCCGCTCCCGGGTCCTTGCCAGGGATCGACCTCGAAAAACTCGAACGATGTCTCAGGATGCGCCAGCGAGAGGTAGCCGCGGACCTGATCGCCGAGGTGCCCGAGCCCGATGACGAACCGCGTGTCCGCAGGGCACGCGTCGATGATGTGCGAGATAATCGCCTTGTCGTCGAGCGGAAGCAGGGCCTTGTTGATCCAGGCGTAGCCCGGTCCCATGCGCGTGCCACGACCGGCGGTCAGGATGCACACTTTGGGCACTGTCACGACGCGTGCGCTCCGCCGGGGTGTTCGCTGCTGATCAGCCCATCCGCCCGATTGCTGTCGTCGCTCACGCGGATCACATCGTCCAGGTGCGGCGTCGAGACCTCGAACAGCGTCACGTCCGTCACCGCCTCGATCCGGTGCAAGATGCCCGGCGTGACATCGACGACCGACACCGCCTCAATCGGTGCGCTCTCGTAAGGCCCGCCGTGCCCGCCCGCGACCGCGTTGAAGTGCAGGCGTGCGGAGCCTGCGAGCAGCAGGTTCGTTTCACGCTTGAACTCGTGGTATTGCAGGCTCGTGCGGTGCCCCGCTCGCAGCACGATCCGCTTGAAGGCGTAAGTCGGATGGCGCCCGTTGATCCAGAGTTCCTCGCCCCAGGGTTTTTCAACACGGTGGAGGTCGCCCTGACGGACAGCAGCGATGGATGGCGGGCGATCGGCATCGTTCCCGGTCCCCGCGAGCAGGATGCTCGCCGGGTGATCCCCGGCGGTGAGCGTGAGGCCCGCGCCCTCAAAGAGCAGCGCACCGCCCGCGTCGACGGACGCCGTGCCTGCTCGGTGTTCGGCGCGGACCGGGCCACCATCGAGCAACCATGCCGCACCGGTTGCGAGTGAATCGAATGTCCGTCGTTCACCCGGCGCGAAGCGCACGATCTCGTACCGGTACGCGTCGTCGCCCAGCACGCACGATTCGGCGGGCAACCCACCGAACTCACGCACGCCGTTGCCGCCGAACTCGCTTACTCTATGAGTTGCACCATGTACAGTCGTCACGCTCGTCCTCCGCTCTCTGCTCCAGCCGATCCGTCCTGTGTCACGCGGCCTGGACCGCTCCGCTTGCCACGCCGGGCTTGAGCTCGATCGCCGCCCCCGCGCCTTGGGCGTGGTACCCGAGACACCAGGTCATCCGGCGCAGCATACCGAGCATCGCGCCCTGGATGTGCTCGTCGAGGTCGATCCCGCGCGACGCCGTCTCAGCGGCTAGCGCCGCCTTCTGCTCGACAAACGCCGGGTCGGCGAAGCTGTAATGCCCCGCGATCACCGCTTTGTCCAGGTCCGTTGCTTCGCTGGACTGGGCCAACCATTTCTCCCACTTGCGCGACGCATAGAACAACTCGACCATCGCGTCGCGTACGCCGAGCAGCCCGAACTCGCTGCACAGCGAAAGCAACGTGCGTGTTTCCAGCACGCCGAACTCGGGGGCGATGTTCACGCCACCGATCTCCCACTTGGTGCGGGTCGCCATCGAACCATCACTGAGGTAATCGCCGTTGTGCTCTTTGATGTGCACGCCGTTGATGTACGCCACGTCGGCGAGGGCCTTGACGTTGCGCTCCATGGTCTTGACGGCGTAGGCCTGGTCGATGTCTTCGTTCTTGCGTCCCTCGGTCAGCCCGACGTTGCGCATCTCTCGCACGAGGGTCCCGGTCTGGACCACGCAGAACAACGGGTGCTGAAAGCCCCCGGCCCGGCAGAATCTGGTCACGTCCTTGAGCAGCGCGATCAACTCGGTCGGCCCGGCGACCTCGCCCGATTGCTGCTCGGTGCCGATCTCGAACTCGACGTGCCTGCCGAGCCTAGCCGCGGTCTCGATGCTGAAGGCGTAGAGCTCGAAGAGCATCTCCAGGGTCTCGCGGGGGTCGCGTGTGTCCTCGCCGATGCTCGGGTCCAGATGGATGACGCCGAACCCCTGGGCGATGTCTTCGGCGATCGATGCCTTGGCCCGCACCATCGCGTCCTCGACGCTCAGGGCGTCCTCGCCCGCGCCCTGCCATGGACCGCCGTGGTCGCGGCAGAGCACCGCGTGCCCGCCGCCGATCGACCGGACGAACCGGGCGAAGGTTTCGGTGTTCCATCGTTCGACGTAGCCGCCGCCCAGCGAGGCCGCATCAATCTGGCGTCGGCTGGCGATCAGCGGGATGGGGCGTTTGATCGCGTCGCCATAGCGGACCGCCGCCGTCACGCAGTTGCGCGACATCGGGCCCACGCACACGATCGGGTGGGAACCCCGATCGAGGTACCGACGCAGTTCACGCGGATCGAGCATGGCCCCACCCTCCCGCGACCGGAGCCGCATTTTTGTTCCCGGCGTTGGCCAGCATCGCCGCCGCCCCGCCGAAGAACCGGTCCATGATGTGTTTGCATGCTTCGGCAACCGCCCGGTCGCCCCCGCGCCGTGCCGTGACGAAGTCGGCCGCGTCGCTGGCGTCGTCGTCGGCGTCCCTCGGAGCGATGGCGTAGCCCACGCCCTCGAACACACGGGCGTCGAAGATCCCATCGCCCATGTAGATCACGCTCGCCGGATCCCAACGCTCGCTGATCCACGCCAAGCGATCGACACTGCTGACGAGTTCGATCGGGAACCCCATGTCGCGCCCGATCCGGGCCCGGCTGATCTCGAAGCCCCGCTTGTCGCCCGAGACGAACTGGATGCTCAGCACATCGCGTAGGACACAGAGGGCGTCGTGGTCATCGGGCCCGAAGACCTTGGTGACCTTGCCGTCGGCGGTGTAGTGGCTCTTGCCGTCGGTCATGACGCCATCGACGTCGAGGACCAACACAGCGGGAGCCGGGGATGACGCGGGTTCGCTCATGCCACCGTTATCGGCCGGGAAGGGCTCTGGAATCCAATCCGCAGACCCCCTTCGAGCCCCCGAAAAGCCCCCCATCGAGCCTAATTCCAGCCGCGGCACGATTGGGACCGATTCCAGGACTGGCGAAGACGCCCCGATCGATCCCGCCCCCGCTGGAGACGCCTGATGCCAGAAGCTGAAACCGGAACCGCCGCCGCCCCCGCCTGGCTGGGGCACGTCCAAGACACCGAGGGCTGGCTCAGCCTCGATGAGGCCCGCTGGCTGCACACCCTCGCGTCCCGTGTGGAAACCGGCTGCATCGTCGAAGTCGGCGCGTACCGCGGCAGATCGACCATCGCGCTCAGCGCCGGCTCTCCGGAGGGCGTCCCGGTGTTCTCGATCGATCCCCACGCCGAAATGTGGGCGGACGGCAAGCTCGCCTACGCCGGACCCGCCGACCGGGCGGCCTTCTTCCAAGCGATGACCCGCAGCGGCGCGTGGCACAACGTTGCCTTGCTCAACACCACCAGCGATGTGCTAGCCCCGGGTTGGGACCGCCCCATCGGGCTGCTCTGGATCGACGGCGACCATTCCGAAGCCGGCGTACGGGCCGACTGGAAAGCCTGGCGCCCCCACCTCTGCCCCGGTGCCACCGTCGTTTTCGACGACGCGCACGATCCCAACGTCGGGCCATACCACCTGATCGCCGAACTGATCGAGTCGGGCCAGATCGAGCACCTCAAGAACGTCGGCAAGGTCCGCAGCGTGGTGTTCAAGGGGGCGTGACGCCCCTTACCTGGCGACGGCCCGCTGATCGCGTGAACGATCGGAGCCCCGCGCGACGTCCGCGCCGTACAGGCACACGACGCGGAGCCCTTGGGATTCATACACAGATCGCCTGAACCAGACCGCGTACTCGTGGAGCCACGAGCTGATCAACACATCGCTCGCGCCAGTTGATCGTGCATCGCCCGGCGCGATCACTGGCACGCCGAGCAACATACCGCCCCACCGTTCGGGGTCGTCGTCGCAGATCGCGACCACGCGCACGCCCTGTTGCATCAGCTCCGCCCAGATCGCCGCCGTGTGCGCCCCGGCCCCGTGCAGCGCCACCGGGCGATCGCCGAGCGTCTCCGCGATCGCGCGGACACGCTCGCCCACATCGTCCGGCACCGTGAAGGCGGCCGCCCGATCGGGGTCACTGGCCACGCGCCCCCACGCCGAGCGGTTTGAGTCTGTCGCGACCGCGTCTCGCAGTACGGAGACCAGCCGGTCGGCGAACCGATTCATGCCGAACTCTACACGCGATGACTCGATCGCCCGGCGTGACATCGCCCCCAGTCGATCGGGGGTCAACGACGCGATCGCATCCACGAATGCCCGGGCCGCGGCGTGATCGTCGTCGCCCGGCGCCACGTCAACCACCATGCCATCCACGCCCGGAGTGATGCCCTCCGCCGAGCCGCTCGGTGTGACCACCGGCACACACCCGAGCGTCGCTCCTTCGATGCGCGCCAGCCCGAGCCCTTCGGAGCGCGACGGCTGGACGAGTAGGTCGTGATCGAGATACCGCGTTTCCAGCTCGCTCATACCGAGCGAGCCGACCAGATTCACCAGGTGACCAACAGATACACGCTCGACTTCACGCTCCAGCGCACCACGAGCCGGTCCGTCGCCGATGACCGTGAGCGTCGCCGCAACGCCGCGTTCACGCAGACCTGCCGCGATGCCCGGCAGCGCCAGCACACGCTTCTGGAACGCTTCGAGGCGCCCGACATACAGCAAACGCAGCGTCCCATCGATCGACTCTGAACGCGCTCGACCCTCGGCATCGCAACCAACCTCGTGCCCGGTCGGCACCACAGACAACAAACCGAGACCTGCCACACCCGCGTCCGACAGCGCCCGCGCCGATGCCCTGCTCACGCACACCACGCGCGACAGACCGGGCATAAACCGGCGGATCAGCTCGATGTCGTGGCGGATATCTGTGTGCATCCATCCGACGATGCATGTGGACGCCGACCCCGCGCGGTGGGCCGCGAGACAGGCCGCCGCGTAAGCAAGCCCTGACAGCTGCGGCAGCACTACCACACGTTCGACGCCCTTGCCGACCAGGCGATCACGGGCCGAGCCAATCCCGTCGCTCATCCCAACGAGCGAAATTGCGGCATCGACCCCTTCCAATCCCTGGGTCCAGGTGCTCCCATCGGCCCCGGGCCCAACCACCGCGACCGGGCACCCCCGCGCCGACAGCGCCGCCGAGGTCCGGTGCGCCCAGGTGGTCACGCCGCCCATCGCCCGGCCGTCCGGCAAGACGATCACCGCGCCGAAATGGTCGTCAGGTTCAGCCAACGGCGACCCCGCCGAGCGTCTCGGGCAGCGCCGCTCGAGGGCGGCACCAGCCGAGCCCCGATTCGCGTGATACACCCAAGAAATCCGCGAAGCGATCCCCGAGCTGGTCGCGAGGTAACTCGCCCGCGAGCAGGGCGTGCAGCCAGCGGTCGTCCATGCAGAACCGATGCCCGATCTCGAGTCCGCGCCGGGACGGATCGAACGACGCGCCCATCGGTTCGCGCCCGGGCCCGGGCGTGCCCGAAGACCAATCGCGAAACTCGATCGATCGGTCCGGGCTCGCGAAGCGGAAGTGCGAAGCGATCGCGGCGTAGGCAGCCGCCAAGCAACGAAGGAACGCATCATCGTCGAGGAGGGCCGCCTGGCGTTCGTCCCGCTGTGGGTCCCCGAGCCCGGTGTCGGTGAACCGATCGAGGAACACCTCGAACTGATCGGATCGCCCGCGGAACGGATGGATGAAGCGCCGGTAATGCGTGATGCCGCACGATACTTCGTGCTTGAGCGAGTATGACTCGTCGTAGTTCACCAGGCGGCGCAGGTCCGACGCACGCCCGACGAAGCACTCGTCCGACAGGTAGAACGGCGTTATCATCTCGAACCAAGGCACCCACACCCGCCCATCGAACACACGCATCGAGCCGTCCGGCACGTCCAGATCCAGATACCCGGGCGTCTGCGACACCGCTTCCAGCAGCGCCGGATCGATCCAGAGGTCTGTTCGCGTTTTAAACACAAGATCCCCGGGACCGACCTCGCCCAGCCCCACGTCCATCGCCAGCATCTGCGGCCAGATGTTGCCGATGCCCTGGATTTTTGTGTCAGGGCGCACGATTAGTTCCACGCCCCGCTCCCGGAGCCAGTCGCACGCCCCGGGGTCTCGATGTGCCTCGCTCTGCCAGGTCACCGTGATGATCCGGTCGATCAGACCACGCTTGCGCATCGCTGTCCAGGAAGCCACGCTCCGCCGAAAACGCTCGGGCTCGCGGAGCAAGCCCGTCACGACCACACTGAACGGCCTCGCCTCGGTCATGCGTTCACCTTCATCGGATTTCCAGAGGCCAGGCGCTGCGGGATGCCCCACAACTCCAAGCCCGCAAACTTCTCAGGGGCGTGCTCGCACCAGAACCGAGCGATCTCGTCCTCGTGCCACGGCGCCTGGTCGAATCGGATCTCGGTTCGCAGCGATTCGTAGCCAGCCCACCAGGCGGGATCGATCGCACGCAGCGCGATCTCGCGCTCGTCGATCGCCTGGTTGTACATCGCGTCGATCTCGCTCGCCGCTTTGCGCCCGGGGAAACGAACAGTCTCGGACATCTTGTACCACGCGTGCTTGGCGAGCAGTCGGCGTCGGTCCGCGAACTGGAGATGCATCACGCCGCCCTGCGTCTGATCCGCAACCGGGCGGACCGGGGCGTGGCGTGTGCCGCGCGCCGTCTGGTGCATGTCGTAGCCGTCGCCGTATGGGCGGTACCCCACGTCCGGGTGGTCGGCGAACGCGAACGCCTTGAAGTTGTTGGTCCAGACGCTCGTGTCATGGCGGTACCGATCCAGGCTCTCCCACATCGCCAGCCACGGCAGCTCAAGCGACTGCCCGGGTTCGAGCGCCGCGATCGCATCGCGGATCGTCCCGATCTGGTGCGCACATAGGATCTCGTCCGCGTCGATCCAGAAGAAATGCGTGCCCCCCACCTCTCGCCCTACTTCGAGGGTCTTCTGGCGGATCGCGGCCTCGTTGTAGTGGCGCCCGGTCCACGACGCGCGATGGACCCGCCCGGGGTGATCGCGGTCAACGGCATCGATGATCGCTGGCGTCCGATCCGTCGAGTCGTGATCGAGCACCACGATCTCGTCGAGGAGCATCAACGCCGCGGGCAGCGCCGCGCCCAGCACCCACTCCTCGTTGCGGACATGCATCAGACCGACGATCTTCATATGGGCTCCTTGGCTGCCAGATCTCCCGAGAGCGTGTAGCCGTGCTTGATCAGCCAGTCGCCGGCGAGATCTTCGATGATCCGCAGCGATTCGGCGGGCAGACTGTCGCGCCATTTTCCGGTCCGTCCGTCGCGCAGGTGGTTGGCGTGCAACAGATCGCCCTCGGCGTGCCAGTTCTCGCTGCCGGGCACGGACTGCTTCATGCGTCCCTCGGCGACGGCCCGGGCGATACGCTCCCGCTGCTCGTCCGCCCCGTAGCGCCGCCCGAGTTCGCACGCGAGTTCCGGCGTGCACGCCACTCCCAGGTGCTCCGCCATCTCCAACGCCACGCCGGCGGAATCTCGGGTGAGGCGCTCATACGACCAAGCCCGCAACGACGGGACGTCTGGCCAACCATCCGCGCACGCGAGACAGCCCGTGACCATCTCGCTCGTGTAGTCCGGGCTCGGCTCGACGCCCGCTTTCTGCGCACCGCTGACGATGACGTCGCGCAGATCACGATGGACAGAGACGCCCATCGCCCGGCCGTCTCGCAGGCGCTCACGCATCGGATGTTTGCACACGTGCGTTTTGAACACCCGCATCGGCAGCACCCCATCGCCCGCCGCCCCGAGGCGCTCGGCTAGGCCCGCGAAGTCCTCGGGCATCATCCACTCGCACCGCTCGCCCATGCCCGCCCGCTCGATGAGATCCGAGACGATCTGGTACTGCAGCGTCGAGCCCGATCTGAACATGCCGCCCGCAAACACCCACATGTCAGGCGACCCCCGCGGCGTTCGTTTCGCACGCGTAGAGCGTCAGAACTTCAACACCGCCCGATTCGAGCGTCCGGGCACGCTCGAAGAGCACACCCTCCATCGCGTCGGACGACACGATCACCGCGTCGAGCCCGAGCCCGCTCGCGTCATCGCGCGACACAACCGGAAAATTCCACAAACGCCCACCGATGCGATCGGGATCATCGTCGATGATCGCGACCACCTCAACCGGCGGGTTCCGCAGCGCCTCGCCGACGCGGTGCGTGTGCTGCCCGGCGCCGTAGATCGCCGCCCGCCGATGCCCCTTGGCCGCACACGCACGGAGGGCACGCTCCATACGCCGCGCCGCGTCGCCCTGATCTGCGCGTTCGCGCATCGAGCGGTAGACCCGCTCGCTTCTGCCGGTGTAGGCACGCTCGAACACCGTCAAATCCAGCAAGTCGGAATCGTCCGCGGGCGCCGCCCCCGGGAATCTTGATCTGCTGCGGGCGATGAAGGTCAGGCAGTCGCGCTCGGCGTGCGCGCCGGCCGACTCGACCCAGTAGACCGGAGCGGGCGAACCCGTCCGCAGAAAATGCTCATGGTGCTGGGTCAGATCGGGGCGATCCCAGAACCGCCCCGCGCACCGGCTCACCCAATACAGCTCGTCGTCCGCCCACTGCTGGTGGTACGCCTCGCAAAGCCCGCCACGACCGGCGTACATGCGTTCCATCCAGGCGCGACCGAGCCACGGGCTGCCGCAAATGGTCCGGGTAGCTTCGAAGTCATCCCCGGTCGGCTGCATCACACCAAACGTGCCGCCGAAGTGGTCCATGAACTCGCGAGCGATCTCCTGGGCACTACGCCCCGGATCCGGGAACATGTCGTCCCCGCCCGCGACGACCACCGGGCAGTCCCCCGGCACGACCTCGCGGAACAGGGCATTGATCGAGCCCGCCCAGCCCGGATAGCGATCCCGGGTGATCAACGCGTCGCATTCGATCTCGAAGCGGGCTCTGTCCTGCAGGATCGCCACCTTGTAGCCCTGTTCACGCCAAGCGGGCACCGATCGCGCCGCATTGGTCGCGTTGGCCGAGGGCATGAGATACCAAACCTCAGGTAGTCGACCTATCTCGGAAGCGCCCATCAAGTTATCATCGTCCCGCTCCTCCCGGTGCGGACAAAAACACGAAGGCCCGAGCCCTGAAATCTGCCCGCCGCCCAGCGATTCTCCCGATTTCTTCTCCGTGACAGTCACCGCCACTCCTTGCCCGACCGCCCAAACACAGCCGGGCGCTCCGCATCCGCCCGCCAGCCCCGACCCCTGGACGCTGATCGAGCAGGCCCGGGCAAGGCTGGCCGCGGGCGGTCCTGACCAACTCCGGGTCCTGATCGCGCGGGCGTTCGGTGCCCTGGCGATGCCAGAGCCCGCGGGGATGTGGGCCGACACCGTGCCGCCCAGCCCCGAGTTAACCCCCCTGGTCGAACAGATCCGCTCGGCCCTCCCGGCACTCCCGTCGTCCTGGGTGCCGATCGAGGCACTGAGTGACCGCGCCCGTCGGGCGCTCGATGCCAGACCTGAACTCGCGGATCAGATCGGCACCTCGCTCGACGCCTGGATCGACTCCCAATCTGGTCGGGCCTGGTTCGGAGCCTGCGACGGACGCCACGTAGTCATCGACACCACCCGCGCGATCGACGACCCGCGCGCGATGCGCATGCTCGACACGCCTCCCGCGGATGCCGGGCGGTCGATGCTGGTCAATGAGGTCTTCAACGGCGGGCCCCCGCCCCCGATCGTCTTGGACGGAATCGAATCGGGCGCGTCGATCGCCGGCCTGTGCCGGCGCTTTCCCCGACTCCCCAGCCGGGCCTGGGCGCGGATCTACGCCGTCGAGCCGGACCCGTGCCGCGTGTTCGACGCGCTGTCGACCGGCATCCTCGACGATCACCTCGGCGAGGACCGCCTGCGATTCTTCGTCGGCCCCGCCTGCAAGGACCGCTTCATCGAGCACCTCGGGGCGGTCGACGACCAGTGGTCCAAACTGACCTACCTGCCCGGCCTGCCCGCCACGGTTGATCCGGCGTTCTACGAACACCTGCTCGCGCTCACCCGCGGGCGCGCCGACGAATACAGCGCCCTGTGCGCCTCCAACAACGCGGCGTACGCCCAGCGCGATCGCTCGTGGTGGCGCGAACGCTATCGCCGGGCCCTCGACGGTGACGCCCCCCCGCTGCGAGCACTGGTCGTCACGACGCGCTACTCGACCTATGTCCAGCACGCCTCACGCGATATCGCCAATGCGCTCAACGCCCGGGGATTCCAGGCACAACTGCGGATCGAATCCGACGACTCATCCCTCCGCGAGGGCCTGTCCATGGCCCGGGCGATCAACACCTTCGAGCCCGACGCGATCATCGTCACCAACTACGCCCGCTCCACCTTCGGCGATTCGGCCCCCTCGCAGATCCCATTCATCTGCTGGATCCAGGACAACCTCTCGCATCTTTACAGCGATGATTTCACTCGCTCCGTCGACGCGTTGACCATGCTGGTCGGCAACATCTACACAAGCCTGGTGACCGATCACGGCGTGCCCGAGTCGCGTTGCCTGACGATGGGCGTCCCCGCGTCCGAGGCAAAGTTCAGCGCCCCCATCATCGACCGCCCGGGCTGCGACCTGTTCATCGCGACCAACCACGGCGAATCGCCGGAAGCCTTCCGCGACCGCCTGCGCGACGAGTGCGCCGAAGCCGGCGGCCCGCCCGAGCTCGTTCCAGAAATCCACGAACGCATCGAGCAAAACCTGGATTCATGGCGCCGGGGGCACCTGGTCACATGGCTCGTCGGTCTGCTGGGTCCTGTGTACGAACGCCACAACATCGCGCCGTCGGGCACCAACGCGGGCGTGCTGCTGCGTGACGCCGCGGTGCCGATGGTGAACCGGATGCTGCGGCACCGCCTGCTGGGCTGGGCCGCCGACCTGGCAGAGACCGAGGGCGTGCGCCTGCGCATCGCCGGGCGGGGCTGGGAAGACCACCCGCGCCTCGCCAAGTACAGCATCGGCGAGGTGCCCCACGGCCCGGCGCTGCGCGACGAATACCAGAACGCCCTGCTCACGCTCCAGACCAGCGCGGCGTCGCTCATGCACCAGCGCATCCACGAATGCCTGCTCGCCGGCAGCATGCCGGCGCTGATGCTCACGGGCGATGATCTCACCCCCATCCTCCGCCCCGCCCGGGCCAGCACCATGCACGGCATCGATCCGACCTGCTCGACCCTCGACAACCGCTGGTTGTGCGTGCGCCCCTGGGACGACCCGATCATCGCCCACGCGATCAGCGTCGCCCAGCGCATCATGCCCTCGGAACGCCTCGATGCCGCGGACGGATCTCCCGACCCAGAGATCGGGCCCGACATCGAGGCGCGGGCGCTGCGGACCGGGCTGCTTCCCTGGCGTCACTGCACCCACGAAGCGATCCCGCAGATCCCCGAAGCCGTGCCGCTCGCCGATCAGATGCGCTTCATCGACGCCATCTCGCCCGGCATGTTCTGGGATCGCCAGGGGCTGCAATCGCTCCTCCACCGCGCCCAGCACAGCCCCGCCTGGCGGAACGCCCAGATCGACCACGCTCGCTCGCTCACCAGACGCTGGTTCACCTACGAACACGCGGCGAGTGCCATCATCGAGACATTCGCCGAGCGGCTCTGACCGGTCCCACCAGGCGTGCAGCATCCCGCAAAGTAGTCGCACCGACCAAATGCCAGGCCCGACACGATCTTGGCGCCCAGCGGACGCGAGAAGCTGCTTGGCTACCCAAGAATGGCGCATCGTCGTCGGGACCGTGACTGGCCCATCTCTGAGTGTCGAGTGTGCGAAGCAACATTCTCGTGCGCAGATCGCACACCTGTCCATGTGTTTCACTCTCGGAACACCGCGGCTCGGTGCCGGTCGAGGTTGGGGACACTGCACAGTTTGAATCGATACGTCACGGCTTTTAATCACGTGCAGTTTGAACCGCATGCTGCTACTCGTTTGAGCAGATCATGCGATACACTCTTCGCATGGTGGCTACGAAGGCACGATCTCAATGGCTCGCGACACCCCGGCTGATCATGGTTGGATCGATTCTGTGCCTGCTCGGGGTCACCATCGCGGCCTATCCAACTTACCTATTCATGAAGCACGTGTGGGTCGATGTGGTTTACCCGATCCAGAAGTTTGATGCCAACACCGAGACGGTTCTCGAACTGCCGGATTCCGATACGCGTTATGTGATCGCGGTGGCCGTCAACGAGCGTCGTGGGCAAGCACCGCCGGTCGAGTTTGTACTCAGCGCAGATGTCGGCGAAGTAGAGTCCAATGAAGCCCGCGGCTCGATCAGCATCACGGGGCACTATTACCAATCGCTCCACATCGTGTCACTGACAGCGTCTCAAACAATCACGGTCAATGCACGGGCCGATCCCGGCGAGGATTTTATTGTCTATCGCTTCAGTCGCGACACAATCAACCGTCGCCTGAGCGAAGCAACCCCTTGGTGGGTCGCTGGCGGTATCCCATTCTTCGCTGGCATCGGGGTTGTGTTCTTCTTGCTCATCAGATTGGCAGTTCAGAAAGACGAACTCAAGCTCGAGCTCTAACCAAGCCCATTGACCAGAATCGCACAATCTCTTGCCAGGCAGTGATTTGTCCGCAAACAACAACACCCGGCACCTTGCGGTACCGGGCGTCTGAAAAGCGGGTGAACGGATTCGAACCGTCGACATTCACGTTGGCAACATGATGGGCGACCATCGTTAACTCTCATCTGTTCAAGCACTTGTCGATTTCGTGGTTTGCGTGCGCCAAACCAGGCGCTACAAGGATTTGTCCGTTGTTGGCGACGGTCGGCCACCGCTGTCACCGCCTGTCTATCTGGCCCCGAATCGCGCTGCTCCTGCGTGCGCCGGATGACCAGCTCTGACACCCCCACCGCCCTCCATTGCGGGCTCCCAGTGGGGTTTCATACTCTCATCCTCCCGACAAAGAGCGAACACATCCGCCCTCCTGAGCCCAGTCTACCAGCGCCCGGTCGGCCCCACAGTACGATCGGGCATGCCATGCCGACCCGACCCCACGCTCTTCGTCCTCGCTTGCTCCTCGCGCAAGCAGCTAGCCAAGCAGATCCGGTTCCTCAAGGCCGAGAACCAGATCCTCCGCACCACGGTCAAAGGCCGCATCCGGCTCACGCACGGCGAGCGATCCATGCTCACTCGCCTTGGTGAAGAACTTGGCCGAGCCACGACCAAGAAGTTAATTTCGATCGTCTAGCCCGAGACGTACGCTCGATGGTTGCGCAAACAACCACCATCGAGACCGGAGAAGCGACCTGGCCCGCCTCGGAAACCCGTTGAGGTACACGAGCTGGTCGTGCGTGTCGCCAAGGAATGCGGCTACGGCTTTGGCCGCATACTCGGCGAGCTCGCCAAGGTCGACGTACATGACATCTCCAAGTCCACGATCCGTCGGATCCTGATCGAGGCCGGCATCGGACCCAAGCCCTCGAAGCACAAGCAACCCTGGGATCAGTTCATCACGGCTCACGCCGAAACGCTCTGTGCGTGTGACTTCTTCACCAAGCGAGTCTGGACGGCGTTTGGACCCCGCACCACGTACGTGCTCTTCTATATCCATGTCAAGTCACGCCGTGTGATCGCAAGCACCTCGACGATCCACCCCCATCACGAATGGGTGGCGCACCAAGCAAAGGTGTTTCTCCACGAGGCGAGCGAGCAAGGTCTCCCTCCGCCCTCGATCCTGATCCGTGATGGCGACAAGAAGTTCGGGCCGGAGTTTCATCGAGTGCTGCGCGCCGCTGGCTGCGAACCAAGCAGACCCCGCGGGAAACACCTGTGATGAACGCGCACGCCGAGCGATGGGTGCGATCGATCAAGCACGAGTGCCTCAACCACTTCATATGCTTCAGCGACGAGCACCTCGACTACTTGGTCGAAGAATACCTCGAGCACTATCACACTGAGCGACCGCACCAAGGCATCGGTAATCGGCTGGTCACGCCAGCTCGCTCACCTCCTGCATCTGGTAAGATCGTGTGTCGCACGCGGCTCGGTGGCGCCCTTCGGTCGTACACTCGGGCCGCCGCGTGATGACTCATTCTGCCACGTGTCGCAACGACGACCGGGGCGGATGAGATTATGAAACCCCTCCACAACCCCTCATCACACATGCACAGTTTGAAACCCCACAGACACAGTATTGTGTTTCCCAATACTGCCTCTAAAAAAACACCCCATCGACTCGAATATTGCGGCGACCGGATACGTAGGATTCGGACCACCAAATCCCCTTCCCAAGTAGCATGAATTGAAGAAAGAATAACTGCACATGCGTGTTTTGTCAATCCTCACGATTCTTGAGACTGCCATCGCTCAAGACGGCACCAAGAATCTCTCGGGGGAGATTCGAGACACCGGGGCGTTGCTGAACGGGGACGCTCTAGCGGAGTTGGAGGGGCAGTTCGACGGCATCTACGCGTTCCTCGCGTTCCATCCCGGTGCGGATAGCATGGTGACAGACTATGTGCGGGCAGGATCACTCCCAGACGACTCCGGCAACAAAGTACTGGTCCTTTTTACGGTTAATCACGACGCGAAATGGCCGGAGTGCGTTGATGCCATCCCCTCGCAGTCATGGCTCGAGGTCACCCAGGGCGACCACCTTTCATATGGCGTCGTAAAGCGGCTCTTCCGTGCGGACCAACCGCCCACGCTGCCGGGCCTACTCCTATTCGAGAGCCTAACGAGGGTGACAGAACCCGTTTTCGTTCCCTTGGGTGAGGCCAAGTCAGTTGCAGAGATACGGCAGCGGCTGCAGACTGTGTTCCAACTGGCGGCATCGGCGCACACCACCACGCATGGTTCGCACTTCGGCGAAACGATGGATGAACTGTGCAAAGGCTTCGTGAGGAAGGATATTCCCTATCGCCGAGCCGGGCCGCGTTCTCTCGCCGAGTGGCTGCTCGGCGCGATACGACTGGCTCGCAAGAACGCTAAGGACATCGTGTCTGTCGTGCAGAAATTTGTTTAAGGATTTCAACGGTGCATTGTAAAGCTGAGTTCAATCGCTCGCTACTCCAAGTTGCTGAAAAGCTCTACTGGCAAGTCACGTGTTTTGGACGGCTCGGCTTCGTGAGCAAGGACGGCGAATCGGCACAGACTAGAGCGTTCTTCGAGCGGGTCGCGCTCGTACGCGCCTTCCTCGAGATGATGCAAACTGTCGCCGATCTCCGATTCGACGACGCGGAAGAACCAGTTTGCTACAACTCAGCGCTCTGGCCGAATGGCGCAGCGGTGTCGGGCTACACCTCCGCCTCGTCCAAAGCCCGACCGACCCACATGGTCAATACCTACCTTGGAACGTGGCAGCTCACCTGGACTGGGCGCAGGGCCACTGGCCGGCTCCTGAGGGCTGCCGGATGGGTTTGGCGGGAGGAGGGCTTCCGGCGCGCGGTGGAATATGTCCTCGACCTTCAGCACAGTGGACTGGCACTCGTTCCAGCCGACGTCACCGGGACGTTGGTGACACTAAGCCGGCTCCGAGCGATCGTAACCAATGATCGCGAGATCGGGCTAGCGCTTTTCGGACATGAGCCCGGGTCGAGTGACGCATGGCTGCGGAGCGATTTCCGTGACGATCTGCCCGAGGAGGGACCAGCGAACGGAGAAGTCGTGGAGGCATTGATCGATCGATGCCTCAGTGCAGTCGACGAAACGCGTGACAGCACGAACTACGATGACTGGTTTCTTGGTCAGCACTACCTAGGCGATGTCATCATGAGCCTTCGCCAGACCGTCAGCACGCATAACGAACAGGCCCCGGTTGCGCTCAAGGCGGTTCTGGCTCAGCTCGAGGAGGTCGGCGCCGATGCGGGCGCATTCATTAGCGTAAACCAACTGCGTGCGCAACGCCATCCGTTCTGTGCTAATTTCATCAATGCCGCCTTGCTCAGTCGCATTTTCAAAAAACAAGCAGGGGACGACTGGGAGCGTAGATTGAGTAAGGAGCGCCTGGTCCTTCCGACTGCGCTCGATCGGGTTTACAAGGAGCACGATGCGCCACTCCCGTTCGAATGGATGGCCGTGTCGCCGTCGCTCGCGCCGGTCCTTGCCATCTTCACCGATCACGGACCATGGTGCCACTGGCCGAGAGTCGTCGGGAACCCCTTGCAGGGCGATCCGATGGTTGAGGGCCAGCCCAAGGACTGGGGAGCGGAAATTCAAACGGGCATCCTGGCGAGCATTGATCTCACGAAGGACCAAAGACATAAAGAAGCGATCGAGCGCCTCGAGTCTCTACACCATGCCTTTCCGTGGAGTGATCTCGTGCTTTATGAGCTTGGCGTCGCGTTCGATGAGGGGGGGTCTTCAGACGACGCCCTCGAGCGAATCGAGACATCGATTATTGTGAACCCTCTAAACTACATGAGCTGGCACTCACTTGGTGTGATCCTGAAGAAGCAAGGCCGTATGGATGAAGGCCTCTTAGCGCATTGCGTTGCGCGGATGATTGAGCAGCGATCACGGCCCGCCTAGCCGTAGGGTCCAAAAACTCAGCCGAGGTTGTTTGCCGACACTCAAACCGTATCCTGCCCGATGCGAAAGAGCCTCCATCCCTGGCAACTCCTCAGCGTGATTCTCGCCGGCTTGCTCAACGAGCACCAGCAGCGCGTGATCGAGTATCTCAAGGCGGAGAACCAGGTCCTGCGAGAGCAGGTCGGCCCCAAGCGGATCCGGTTCACTGACAGCCAACGCCACTATCTCGCCGTGCTCGGCAAGGCCATCGGGCGCGAGGCCTTGTCCGAAGTGTGCTCCGTCGTCACACCCGACACCATCCTCCGATGGAACCGCAAGCTGATCGCCCAGAAGTACGACGGGTGAGTTTCGAGATGAGTCGACCGACCCGGGATCATGCAGGCTATCCGCGAGCTTATCGTCCGCATGGCCACCGAGAATCGCCATTGGGGTTACGAGCGCATCGAAGGCGAACTTCGCAAGGCCGGCCACCGGGTCGCACGCACGACCATCGCCAACATCCTGAGCGAGCACGGGCTCGAGCCGGCACCTACACGATCAACCCGGACTACGTGGGCGGAGTTCCTGAGGATGCACTGGGGTTCAATTGCAGCGATGGATTTCTTCACGGTAGAGGCGTGGACAAGGACAGGCCTAACTCGTTTTCACGTGCTGTTCATCATCGATCTCGCGTCCCGCCGCGTTGAGATCGTCGGCGTCAGCGACCGGCCACATTGAGAATGGGTCCGCAACGTCCTCCGCCGCCAGCTCGACAGCTTTGACGGATTCCTGCGCTCCAACACGCAGTTGATCCACGATCGTGACCCGCTCTTCACGAAAACGATGATCGACATGCTGGCCTCAAGTGGCATTGAATCGGTCAAGCTCCCGCCACGCAGCCCTAACCTCAACGCCTACGCGGAGCGGTTTGTGTGGTCGATCAAGTACCCATGCCTCAACCGCATCATCCCGATCGGCGAAACACACCTAGCCCTTATCATCCATACCTACGTCGAGCACTACAACCGAAACCGCCCGCACCAAGGATTGAACAATCAGTTGCTCATTCCGAACCCATCGATTGTAACCACCGGTGGCAAGATCGTTTGCGATGAGCAGCTGGGCGGATTGATTCGCTCGTACCGCCGGGCGGCCTAAACCACCCCACTACTCATCCGAAACGAGAAAGCCGATCACGTTCGGAGTCGTTCTCGTGCGCAGATCACATACCCAACCGCGCATCTCCCCGGCAAAGCACCGCGATCCGACGTCGGCCACGAGACCCTTAGATGCCCGCAATACGAGCGCACCACCCATCCACGCTCGTATCGCCGCGAGCTCGCGTTCGCTGATTTTGTACCCTACGCCACTTTTGGAATGTGCACCCAGCCCTTCAGGTGCCTCCCCAGCAACAGAGCTTCGGGCGCGACGCTCAGGGCTGAACGCTCATCCAGTGCTCTATGGCGGTGGCGTTGCTGGCGGCATGCTGGCCGACAACCTGCAAGGCGAGCTGGACGTCAAACTGGGCATCGGCACTCGTGACCGCTTGCTGAGCATCATCCGGTACACGCACATCGCGTGCTTCTGCAAGGCGGGCCGCTTCCAATGCCCACTCGAGGACCCGCGTGTCTTCTGATGATTCCGGAGCGAAACGGTACGGGATCGGCAGGCTGCTAGCGTCGAACTCATTCAGAAACAGTCTCCCAATCGCGTCGGCATCCCCCAGCCCGCTCAGTGCCGAACTCAGCAATGCTCTTCGCGCCGCGAGCGATCTGCTCTCCGCATCGGTAAGACCGGAGGACGCGGTGTCAATCGCGGTGATTGCATCTTCGTCGGTCGCGTCCAGCCTGAGGGCCGCCTCCGCAGCCTCATGCTCAGACCGTGAAAGGATGATCGCTGCGCCGCTACTCTCTATCTCTGCAATTGCCGCGGGTTGATTGGCAACTCGATCGAGAAAGACCGGCACCTCGGACGGCACAACTCCGACGGCTGCGAGCGCTTCGCCACTGACACCCAAGTGACCAAGAACTTCGGCCACCCGTTCCGGGGATGCAGGATCGGAATCCTGCTGCACGGGTATCAATACAACACCGAGCCCGAGGGCGAGGCAGCCAGCAATCGCCGCTGAGATGTTCATATTTGAACTCCTTGTTGAGCACATACGCCCGTGGCGTATGCGCGGTTCTCACACGCTCATCTGATTTGTGGGAACAACACCAGGTCGAACTGCAGTATGGTACCATGCAAGTACGAGTGTGCGAAGGCGCTCACTCGAGATTTTAATAACGTACCACGGAGGTCGCTGATGAACTCGTCACGCGCATGTCGTAAGCTCAAGCGAGTCCTCTTGTCATTCCTGTTGCCGCTCGAATTGCCCAAGCGTGCGCTTGCCGTTGCTTGCGTTTCCACAGTGCTCGGTGCTTTCATGCCCGGACAAATCTGCTTGGCGGATGAGGGCGGTAGTTCAGAAGGGGCCGAGTCGAATGACTCCGAGGGCGGCGGATGCGACGGCTGCGACGCCGATCAGGCGGACGAGGGCGAGGGGGACGTATGCCCGGAAGACAAGGATTGCGAAGACTGCTCCGGCGGCGGTGAGGACGATAGCGACAAGAGCGACCTTGCAGGCGATGACATGCCGAGACCTGTGGCGTGGGACACGGGCGAGAAGTGGGAATCGGTAGTCGATCTCACTGTCCGCGTGCATGGCGAAGATTTCGAGCTCATCCGAAACTACACCAGTGATCCAGGGCTCATTCCTGACCTGTACAACGGCTATGACTTCCGTGGCAACTACATCGGTGAACCTCAGTATCTCCAGTCGCCGACCAATCATCCCGCCATTCCGAATCCATCGGTCTCGCCGCAAGCGGGCAAGGGTTGGAGCTTCGCAAACCTCCGCTCTCTGAGCCTGATCTCGGCGGGAGGCTGTGAGTTCATCCCAAATGACCCGGACCCGGGTTCGACGCTGACTCTGAAGCTGTGGTGGAGAGCGTGGCTGAATCGGCCAGGGCGCAAGGCACGCAGCTTTGCCATTCCATACGATTTGTCGGCCACTACGGCTGGTGTCGGCGAAGGAGAGATTGCGGGCAATCAGACCTTCGTAGTTCCAGAAGGCGGTACCTTTTCGCTCATAACGGGCAGTCCATGTGCGGGGTCTAATGTCCAGAGATACGAGTATACTGGCTTGGTCGAGTATCACGAGCCCGGAAAGTGGTTCCAGGTTTACGACCTGACGGACAGTGTCGGGTTCATCACCAAGCACGAGGACGCATTCGGCAACCGGCGAGTGTACGAAGACACCCGCGGCGTCGGTTCGAGCAATACGCCTGATGGGATCGCTGACACCATTTTCTTGAATGGCACCGCCAAGACCGCGGCCAGCGGCGACCAGGCCGCGGCGTGGATCGAGTTGTTCTGGGAAGGCACCGCCGCGGATCCGGTCCTTGTGAGGGCCGAGGTCTACCGCCCGACCGGCGATTCGACGGACACCATGACCCAATACGTCGAATACCACCACCTGGTTATGGATTCCGGCTCGTTGAGAGTCAAGACACATGACGGCACCAGCTACACCGTGGTCGATGATCCCTCGACCTCAGCGGCGCTCGTGCCCTCGACCGACCTCGGCAAAACGGGTGATTTGGTTCACGTTGCTCACTATGTGTCGGTGGATCCCTCAGACGTCGCCGCCGATTGGCGTGCGCGGATCACACAATACCGCTACCACAGATCTGGAGTCACGCCGAATGAGACTGACAAGCGGCTGAACACTGTGGGCAAGGACCACCAGCTGAAGATGGTGTTCCAGCCGCAGCAGGTCGAGTTCGTCGTTCAGAAACGCGAATCGGCCACCTTGAGCCCGTCCGATCAAACGGTGGCCCTCGGTGCGATCGAACTTCTCGCGATTGACGACGACGGCGTCATCTTCACTGATGGCTCGTCCGTGAAGATGTACGAGTCCGCAGAGAAGATTGTCTCATACGACACCAACCAAGCGGCTGTCGCGAACAAGACCGCCCAGAGCCCAGTCGACCACCAATTCATCCAGGCAGGCGACTGCGGCTGCGCTGGCGGCGGCTCGATAACAGCGAAGTACCGCGAGTTCACCCAGGAAGACGACTGGACCGCGACGCCTCCGGGAACCAGCTCGGCTCTCAAAGGCCAGTCGATGCAGATCACCGAGTACGAGGTCACCAACTTCGCGAGCTACCCGAGTTCCGCCTATCGAACCTATTCACATGACCTCTTGATGCTCGGCTCAAACGAGGACAAACCCTACACATGGCTCAAGGCCACGATCGACGAGACAGGCAGCGGCTTGGTTTGGGTTTCCGAGAACCTCTACGACTGGGATAAGCGCGTGAGGCAGGGCGTCTACTACCCGTCCACGTTCGCGGGCTATACCCGTTCTACCGGCACGACCGCTCCTGCCGTGACCCGCGTCGCCGATGGCGATGGATACATGGTCGAGTTTGGCTACGAGGCCGACAACGAGAGCGTGAGCACCCTGCGACGCGGCGCCAAGGGCGAAACAGAGTTGATCTCGACAACCGAACGGATCAATGACGAGGAGTCATACCGGCGCTACCTCGGCTCGAAGCGGATCGGCTACCGCGTCGCCGGCTCGGCCGTCGCAGACGATCAGGAAGTCACCACGTATGAATACGGATACGACGCGACCAACCCGCTGACCATCCTCTGGCAGAAGACGGTTCGCAAGCGTGAGCTGCCTACTGAGAACGGGCCCGGATCCACTCCCACCAGCGTCACGTCGTGGGATTTCTACGACGACGCGGGGAACACCTCGTGGGTGATCGACGAGGGCGGGACGATCTACCGTTACGAGTACGATGATCTTACCGGCGAGCTCGCAAAGATCAGCGAGAATGTCAACAAGACGCTTGCAACGACCTCGAATGACCCGGAGCTGGACCTCACCGGCAGCGGGAATCCATTTGGCAGCCTCCCCACTTACGACACCGCCGCCGGCACGCTCGTCACTGAGTATGAGCACGACCTGATTGGGCGCGTCACCAAGTCGATTCAACCGGGCAGCGTGGAAGCTTGGACGATTCGTGAAATGCAAGAGGATTCGGAACGGCCGGGCATCTTGTACTTCGCGACAACGAGTCTTCCCCACGAGGTCGGCACCGGCGAGTACGACGGGCCCGCCTGGGTAAGCTTCTATGACGCCGCGAGCGACACAACGCGCATCGAGAGCATGCCGTTGACCGGCACTTATGACCCTGACACCGACGTATACACCTTGGACAGCGGTGACGGAGCCGTACTTTCTCGCGCGGTCGTGACGCAAGAGCTTCCAGGTACGGTTTCGAAGAACAGAGTTTGGTGGGACTACGGTACGACAACCACCGAAAAGAACCGCTACTACGACACCAGCTATGACTACGACGCGTTCGGGCGTCTTGTTTCCGTGACCGATCCGTCCGACACAATCGTGAAGTTCGAGCATGACGTGCTCGATCGTATGATTGAACTCAATCAGAACACCGTCGGCTCTGGGATCGCCGACACACTGCTCGCGATTTACTACTACGACCGTGATCCGGCTGCCAGCGTGCAGCAAGATGTCGGCAACGGCAACATCACTCGCATCGCGACGTACACGTGGGATGAGAACTCTGACGGTCCACCGCTCGCTGTTGGTGTCCGCACCGTATTGCGTTACCACGACGAACGCAACAGGCTCGTGGGGGTGATGCCCGTCGAGAACGGGCCGATTCAAATCATCCGCTACGACAACCTCGACCGGCCGATCGAGATCGCAAGCTACAAGAACGATGGCGGCGCGTATCCCGCCGAGAGCGTCGTGCTCGGGGCGGCGGCGACCGATCCGCTTCCAGCCAGCATCGCCAACCTCGGGAACGGCGGCGCCAACGCCGCTCGCGAGTCGTACCAGAGGATACACTACAGCCAGCGGGGGCTCCGCTTCCGTGTCGAGAACGCGATCAATCCGAAGGAGTCGGTCGAAGACAACCTTGAGTGGCTTGCTTCGAACAACTGGTATGACGCCGATGGCAACAAAGCTGGCTCGTGGCTGCCAAACGCCCCCGGCGTGGTCGCGGAATTTGACCCGCACGACCGGCCCGTCAAAGTGAGCATCACCGATCGCCTCGGAGACACCGCGGCTCTCGGGAACGGGTCCCGGCACGGGCAATCGATCGATGTGACTGGCGACAGTGTGATCGAGCAGTATGAATACGAGTACGATTCAACGTCAGGCGTGCTTGAGCTCGCCACGACACGCAGGCGTCTGCACGATTCGACTTCGACGGGCGCGCTGACCTCCTCGAATGCCATCACTTCGTACGCCGGATTCCTCTACGACAGTGCGCAGCGTGCCGTCGCGACCATCGACTTCGGAACGAACAAGGACGAGTTCAGCACGGGAACTACAGCCCCGAGTTTGTCGGCCTACAGCGGTGGATTGAGCAGTCTGCTGGCCGATGACGACGTTCTGTTCAGCCACTATTCGTACAACGATCGGGGTCTCCGCCGAGACGTCACAGGGACGCAGGACGGGGACGCTCTGAAGACACGCTACGCGTACGATCACTTGGACCGTCCGATCGCGGTCATCGAGAACGCGGTTGATGTAGACGAAGCTGACATCTCATGGTCCACGAACCGGTACTCGGTGAACGGGCAAACGATCGATTATCTCGATCGCGATCGTGTCACCAGCTTCGCGTACGACGGTGTCAACAACGTCACCGCCCGCGTGGCCCACATACCCGAGTCGGATGGGAGCGGCGGATCGCAGGAATCTGTCCAGGAAACGCGGTATGCATACGGTGTTACGGTTGGGACCAACATCGACACTACGCCTATGTCATCAGCGGTGCAGTCGAATCGCTTGCTTCACAGTGTGAACTACCCGGACGAATCGACCGGGCTCGCCGATCCCACGGGCACGAACAGCGCCTATGACCATTTGCGGGTGACATACGCCTACAACGCCCAGGGCCAGGTCAAGGGCATCACCGACCAGAACGGAACGACCCGCTGGATCTGGCGCGATCAGATGAGCCACGTGCTCCACGACATCGTCCACACGGTGGGCGCGTCCGTCGACGACAACGTGAAGCGCCTGACATACACCTACGATCAGCTCGGTCGCATCACGTCGGCAGCTTCATACGGATCAGCGACTGTCGGAGCTGGAACAGCCAGCGATGAGGTCACATTCACATACACGCCGCTGTGGCAGATCAAAACGGTCGCCCAGCAGCACGTTGGGCCGGTAACGGCGAGTTCGCCCGAGGTCGCATACGCCTACTCCAACGTCGATCCCAGCGGCAATACGGGGAACCACTCCCGACTCACCAAGTTGATCTACCCATCCGATTTCACGGGTGCCGTAGACATCAATGACGCATTCACGGAAGATACCGTCGGGTACGTGTACGACTCGGGCATCGACGACCAGATCAGCCGTCCGTCAACTCTCCAGGTCGATGGCTGGATCAACACAGCAGCGATGGCTGATCTCATCTCGTACGAGCGGGTCGGCATGGGGCTCACCGCCCGGGCCGTCCTGCCGTACGCCGGCGACGTCATCACTGGCAGCTCACCCTCAGCGACTTGGGAGACGGTGCTCGATCGCACGAAGGACCTGGATGGCTCGAGCACAAGCGGAAGTTATCCGGCCCTCGACGGATTCGGTCGCGTTGTCCACCACATGTGGGCGAGGAGCGACTTTGGCCCGCATGGAAGCGTATCGGGACTCCCAAAGCAGCCGCCGATCCTCGCGGTTGGGGTGGCGGACCACACGGATGTCAGTACGCCGGCGTATGACCGGATGTCCAACAAGCTCCGTTCCAACGACCTACGCCCCGGCGCCCAGCTTCCCTTCCGCGATCGCACGTTCACGTATGACGGCCTGAACCGCTTGGCTTCGGAGGAGCGTTCGCCGACACCGAGCGGTTCATATCTACACCAGCACCTCGGAGAGTCGTGGCAGCTGGACATGCTCGGGAACTGGGACAATCGCAAGCGGGACGTCGAGAAGGACGGAGACTCGTCGGACGCCGCTGGTGCCGGTTCGGATCAGGTCCGGACGCACAACGAGGCGAACGAAATCAAGGGCCCGACCGGATCCGCTTCGTATGACATGGTTCTCCAGAACGCGTCGGGATCGCTGGTCTCCCGGTACTTCCGATTCGCGTATGACGACAACGGCAACATGACCGAGCAGAAGATTGCGAGCGCACTCCCGGTCGGCGGCAATCCGATGCCGGGCCTGGTCATGACATACGACGCGTGGAATCGGCTCATCAAGACTGAGCACGGGCCGAGCAGCGGCTCAAACGTCGCTGTTTCTGTGTACACCTACAACGCCCTCGGCTGGCGGACAAGCAAGAAGTTCGACTCAGCTACGGGCGGGTACGACGGCTACGACCAGAAGCGGGTCTTCCTGTACGACGCTTCCTGGCGATTGCTGGAGGAGCGCATCGATACCGACACTTCCACGAACTCGATGGGCCCCGACGGCCTCGACGATGACGCGGACTGGGTCAGCCAGCAGTTCTGGGGATTACGGTATATCGATGACGCCGTGGCCAAGCGGGTTAACCGCGACACCTCCGATCCCGACGGGTGGATCGATAACAGCGGAGTGTCAAGGTGGTACCAGATCTCCGACGCCCAGTTCAGTGTGTGCGCCATCCTTACCGAGTCAGGAAAGCTCTACGAGCGGGTCGAGTACGACGCGTACGGCAACGCTCGCCATCGACCGGCGGGCGATGCCTTCGGTGACGGTGTCGCGAGCGTCACAGATATTGCGGCGTTGGGCGGTACGGATCGCGCGCTCGGTGACGTTTCCGGTCTGTACCACGCCGATTACGATCTGGATTTCGACGGAGACTCGACGTACGCAACCGATACCTCCGCGACCGATCTTTCCATCGCTATCGCGGGCATGTGGTTCAAAGCAGCGCTGCCCGATGGGTGGATCAGCGATCCGCGTTCAACGAGCACCGGGCCGGACAACTCGATCGGATACGCCGGGTATATCCATAACTCAGAGCGTAGCGATTATATGGTACGAAATCGCGTCTACGAGCCGAGCTTAGGAAGGTGGAGGCAGCGAGATCCAATCGGGTATGCCGGTGGTGGAAATTTGAATGAGTGTGTCCTCGGCAATCCTGTCAAGTTTTTAGATCCACTTGGTCTAGAGCCACACGAGCCAATGAACTCAGAAGGCGTTCCGGCTAGTCAGTTAGCTAAATGCGAAAGGCTTAGAAGTGAAATTGAGAAAATTGGTGAACGTCTCAAAAATCGTCTTTGGAGACGAAGTTGGTGGCAGGCAGTTGCTGACGGAAAGATACCAATCGGAATCTCACGGAGCGCTGCTCAAGCCGCTATGAACGAAGTGCAGGCGACAGTTCTAGCATCGATTGCGGCGGGAATGAAGCGCGGTGGGTCATGGATCTTTTCCCTAGTGGGCATCCAGGTATTCTGGGATGACGAGGCGGATGAATGGGATAGAGCTGGCGCCGGCGCGTTACTGGGTGGCACCGGCGCATTGGCATTTTTTATTGCTTCAGCTAACACTGGCGCAGCAGTAAGTTACATCACCTACGGGCTCATATTCTTGGGCGGCGGGCCTGGAATTGTAGTCGGAGCCGGATTTTTGATTGTGGTTGCTCTCACGGCGGACAGTACTGCTACAGCTATAGGCCATAGGAATCACCGAAAACATGCAAAAGGCATAGTCAATAGAATTAATAACGCAATAGACAATGATATGAAGAAACTTGAAAAATTGACAAAAGAGTTTCGCTGCCAATGCAGTTATGACGAGGGGGGATAATGACGGAAGAATCATTCTTGAATGTGAAATCAAAAAAAAATCCGTGGCTACCTCTTGTTGCCAAATCAGCAATTCTAGCCGAAAGCCCCGTGCCCTGGTTCGACAGAGAGGTGAAGCAGCATGGGCATCCGGCAAATG
>Ga0316204_10000546_pt1 | contig 135783 bp, 132 predicted proteins | sample 6monrhotite_MG_2_FD_205661 | JGI IMG/M metagenome (GOLD analysis project Ga0316204, IMG submission 205661) | Microbial mat bacterial communities from mineral coupon in-situ incubated in ocean water Damariscotta River, Maine, United States -... | ecosystem: Environmental > Aquatic > Marine >... | reverse complement strand
CAGAAATGTCAAAACAACGACGAAAATACAGAGATAACATGTTCCAGAAACAGCAGGAACTATGGAATCTCTCCCAATGAACCATCAACTAAAATTTCCCCGGACACTAGTGTGCCTTCGCAGGAATCTAGTGAAATAAAGAAGTCTTCTCCGAAGTCATTATTTTAATAGCTGGTTTCCTGCCTGCGCAGGAATGGCAGCAGAAATGACCGTGAATTTTTTACCTAAAACATATTCCCATACGCGCCAGCCTTATACTCAGCATAAGAAATAATCTCGCCGTTGGCTTTAAATTCCGGCAAACACATTTTGACAAAAAGGGGGGCGATGTCATGGGGGGTGTCAAGGGTATCCGGGTCTTCGCCAGGCATGGCAGCGGCGCGCATGCTGGTGCGGATTGGGCCGGGATTAATAATATTGGCTTTGATCCCGGTACTGTTGGCAATTTCATTGGCATAGGTTTTTACCATGCAATTAAGCGCGGCTTTTGTGATGGCATAGCCGCCCCAATAAGGCCGGCAACTTTCCGCAACGCTTGAGGTGACGAAAATTGCTCTTGCGGCATCAGCGGCCCGCAGCAGGGCATCAAAAGAACGGATAAGGCGGTAATTGGCCGTCACATTAACCGCCATCAGCATATCCCAGTCTTTTGGCTTAATATGTCCCAAGGGCGTTATCGCGCCCAAAGCGCCCGCATTACCAATCAGAATATCAAGTTTTCCCCATTTCTCAGCCACATGCCCGCCCAGACGATCAATGGCGTCGTGATCGCTGAGATTCATAGGCACCAAAGTGGTTTCACTGCCAATTTCCCGTATCGCATCGTCCATATCTTCCAGTGCGCCGGTTGTTCGGCCAACCATAATTATATGCGCGCCCTCCCGGGCCAGTGCCAAAGCAACGCCGGCCCCAATGCCGCGCGTAGCGCCTGTTATCAGGGCAACTTTTCCGTCAAGTTTTTTTGTCATTTGCGGGGAACCTTTTTGACTATGGCTTTGGCTGAATTTCCTGAAGGAAAGAAATTTGTTCGTGGGAATTTTCCTGATTATTATCGGTAAGCTGGGTCGGATATTCGCCGGTGAAACAGGCATCGCAATATTGTGGGGTTTTATTATTTCTATCGGCATTAGATACCGCGCGGTAGAGGCCGTCTATGGAAATGAAATCAAGGCTATCGGCACCGATATATTTGGTCATTTCCTCAATGGTCATATTGGATGCCAGCAATTTATCCTTTTTGGGCGTATCAACGCCGTAATAACAGGGGTCAGTGGTTGGGGGGCTGGCGATACGTAAATGGACTTCCTTGGCACCGGCCTGACGTACCATGTCAACGATTTTGATGGATGTCGTGCCGCGGACAATACTGTCATCCACCAGCACCACAATTTTACCTTCCAGCTCGCCCCGATTGGCATTATGTTTTAGCTTAACTCCAAGGTGGCGAATTTGGTCGGATGGTTCAATAAAAGTCCGGCCCACATAATGATTGCGAATGATTCCAAGTTCAAAGGGAATGCCGGCTTCCTGAGCATAGCCGATGGCCGCGGGCGTTCCTGAATCCGGGACGGGCACCACAAGATCAGCCTTAATGCGCGATTCTTTGGCAAGTTCCTTACCGATGTTTTTGCGGACTTTATAAATACTGGTTCCATCCGTCAGGCTATCAGGCCGGGAGAAATACACACGCTCAAAAATACATGATCTGGATTTTTGAGCGGGAAAAGGCTTGATGGAATGAAGACCATTACCATTGATGGTGATAACTTCACCCGGTTCAACATTGCGAATAAATTCCGCACCAATGATGTCCAGAGCACAAGTTTCCGAGGCAAAAATATAACTGTCATTCGACAATTTACCCAAGACCAATGGCCGCACCCCAAGAGGATCACGAGCACCTATCAGGCTGTCCTTGCAAAGGGCGACAATAGCAAAGGCGCCTTCAACCCGGCGCAAGGCATCAATAAAACGATCATTCAGGGTTAAATATGTGCTGGTAGCCACAAGATGCATGATGACTTCGGAATCAGAGGTGGATTGAAAAATCGCCCCTTTCCTTACAAGAAATTGGCGCAATGTCAGAGCATTGGTTAAATTGCCATTATGGGCAACGGCAAAGCCGCCTGTGGACAGATCTGCGAACAAAGGCTGAATATTGCGGATGCCCGCGCCGCCAGCCGTAGAATATCTGACATGACCAATGGCACTATTTCCGGGGAGCGATTCTATAACCGGCTGCGAATTAAAGTTATCCGCAACATGACCTAAAGATTTATGGGAGTGAAATTGTTTCATATCGCAGGATACGACACCGGCGGCTTCTTGTCCTCTATGTTGAAGTGCATGAAGTCCAAGGACAGTATGGGCCGCTGCTTCTACATGGTTACATATGCCGAATACGCCGCATTCGTCATGAAATTTTTCCTCAGCAAATAAATGCGGGACGAAGGGATCCAGGGTAAGCGGCGGGCAATTTCGATCTGTCATTTTTTAACTCATCAAAATGGTAACTTTTGGCCTTATATGGTCTATTATTGAAGAAAGAAACCTTTTTTTAGCCTTCTGACAATTTCTCGAATAATTTGTCCATTTCTTTTTGATTTTCCCGGTTATATTTTTCATTACTCTGGTCTTTTTTATCATTTGACGGGAAGGAGGGAATCATTTTTTTCATACGCTCCAGAGCTTCTATGTCTTTACGTTTTTCATCAAGGTCCAGTTTGTCAAAATAGGGGTTCATGGCGGATATCATGCTGGCACCATATTGGATAAGCGGTCGGGATTTTGCCTCTTGAAACCATTTAGGGTGATTATTGTCAGATATAAAAGGGGTTGTGATCATATAAAGCGCACTGACAATAAACATACCACTAAAAAGGCCAAAAAGCAGGCCCATGGCACTATCAAGTGAGCCAATATCACTATTTTTAACCATTTTACCGATCATGCCAGCTATTAATTTCAAAATGAACAGGCTAAGCGCAAATATAATGGCATAAGTAATGGCGAAAGCGATTAATTCGGGCTGAATGATTTCATAGATATGAGGGATGACAACAGGGGCAGCATAACTTGTGATAATAAAAGCCCCGCCCCAGGCGACAAGCGTTAGGGCGGAAGCCGTAAACCCCCGGACATACGAGGCAATACCGAATATTATCAATGTGATAATCACCATCACATCTAAAGGATTAACTGTAAATCCCTGATATAAATCGCTTGTGAGCAAAGTCCGATTTCCTTTTTATAACATATCTTGAGTAACAAGATTAATTTATAACGCATCCTGAGCAACAAGATCGACTAATTTGCTGATTTGGTCAAGTTCCATATATTTCATGCCTTTGCCTTTATTCTTTATATTAGACGGCAAATAGGCCTGTATGAAGCCAAGTTTTGCGGATTCTTTTAGCCGTGCTTCTGCCTGTGAAACAGATCTTATTTCACCGGACAGGCTAATTTCACCAAACAAAATGGTCTCTTCTGGTATCGGCCGATCTGAAAGCGAAGATATTAAGGCGGCCGCGACAGCCATATCCGCAGCAGGTTCCGTAATACGAAGCCCACCTGCGACATTAAGATAAATATCATAGGCCCCAAGGCCAAGGCCGCAGCGGGCATCCAGCACCGCGATGATCATCGCAAGCCGGCCATTATCCCAGCCGACAACAGCCCGCCGGGGCTGACCAAGCGAGGAGGGGGCGACGAGGGCCTGTATTTCCACGAGCATAGGGCGAGAGCCTTCCATACCGGCGAAAATGGCTGATCCGCTAATATCGCCGGAACGATTGCCGATGAAAAGAGCTGATGGGTTCAGCACTTCCTGCAGACCAAGGTCACTCATTTCAAAAACACCAATTTCATCGGTGCCGCCAAAACGGTTCTTAACGGCCCGAAGAATTCTGAATTGATGTCCCCGGTCGCCTTCAAAATACAGCACCGTATCGACCATATGTTCCAAAACACGCGGGCCGGCAATCTGCCCGTCTTTAGTCACATGGCCAACCAGCAGGATGCAGACGTTCTTGCGTTTGGCATATCGGATTAATTCCTGGGCGCAGGTCCGCACCTGCGTCACTGTTCCAGGGGCGCTATCAACCGTATCGGCATACATGGTTTGGATACTGTCGATGACAACCGCTTGCAGTCCGGTTTCCTTGTCCAGAGTGGTCAGGATATCGCGCAGGTTGGTTTCTGCGCCTAACCTGACAGGACTTTTATCAAACCCTAATCTTTTGGCGCGCATGCGCACTTGCGAGATGGATTCTTCGCCTGAAATATACACCGTTTTAATATTATTGGCCGCCAGTTTACCGACGGCTTGCAACAAAATCGTGGATTTTCCAATTCCGGGATCCCCGCCGATTAATATGGTAGAACCGGGGACAAGCCCGCCGCCGCAAGCTCTATCGAATTCGCTGATTTTGGAAATCAGGCGCGGCGGAGGGGCATCTTCCCCTTGAAGGTCATGTAAGGCGATAATATGGCCCTTGGTGCGGTTATTTGCCGTCTTGCCAAGACCGGCAGGGTGACTTACGTCCTGTTCTTCTACAATGCTATTCCATTCATTGCAGGCTTCACATTGTCCCGCCCATTTGCCCGATGTGGAGCCGCAGGATTGACAGACAAATATTTTACGCGCTTTGGCCATTTTTATACTTTCAGGCTTAATACTTACGGGCTTACAGCTTCGGAATTTAAGCCTTCAGAACTTCCATTTGGATTGGCCCTTCGGCTCTGCCGTGAATGAATTGTTCTACATAGGGATTGCCGCTATTGTCAATGTCACCTCGTGGCCCTGACCAGATAATATTGCCTTTATAAATCATGGCAACTTTATCGGCTATTTTTCGGACGCTGGACATGTCATGGGTAATGGTCAGCGCTGTTGCGCCCATCTCCTTGACACGCTCGAGGATCAGCTCATTGATAACGTCGGCCATGATTGGGTCAAGGCCCGTCGTTGGTTCATCAAAAAATATGATTTCAGGTTTGTTGGCGATGGCGCGGGCAAGACCAACCCGTTTCTGCATGCCCCCAGACAATTCAGCAGGACTTAAGGTGGCCACATCGGGGCTAAGGCCCACACTGCGCAGGTTTTCCACGGCAACTTCTCTGGCTTCATGCCGGGTTATCTTCCCCTCCGCCAATAGACCAAAAGCGATATTCTCCCATACCGGAAGACTATCAAAAAGAGCCGCCCCCTGGAATAACATACCAAATTTCCGCTGAATTCGTTTGCGGTCTTTTCTGGACATTCCAATTGTTTCTTCGCCGTCAACTTTGATACTTCCGTTTTCAGGATGCAAAAGACCTAAAATACATTTTAAGGTGACAGATTTCCCTGAGCCGGAGCCCCCAATGATGACCATGGATTCGCCGGGCATAACGTCAAGGTCAACACGATCAAGTACAACCTTTGAACCAAATTGCTTATGAAGGCCCTTAAGGCTTATTTTTGGTGTATCCGTCATGATGAAAAGAATATCTCCGTAACGATGTAATTTGACAAAAGAATAAGCATACAGGCGGAGACAACAGCGTTCGTGGTGGCAATGCCCACACCCTGCGCACCGCCCCGGCTGTAAAACCCGTGGTAACAGCCCATGAGCGATATGAAAAAGCCAAAAACAGCAGCCTTGGTCAGGCTGGCATATATATCCTTTATTTCAAGGAAGTCCATGGTTAGGCTCATGTAATTACCCGGATTAAATCCCAGCTTTCCTGTGGCGATCAAAAACCCCCCCATAACGCCAATGATGTCAGCAACAATCACCAGCATGAAGGGCATCATAAGCGTGGTGGCAATAACGCGCGGCGCAATAAGATATTTAAAAGGGTCGGTAGACAGGGTAGCCATGGCATCAATCTGTTCTGTTACCCGCATTGTCCCAATCTCTGCCGCCATTGAAGCACTGACCCGGCCCGCAACGATCAAACCGCATAAGACAGGCCCCAGTTCCCGCACAATACCAATGACAACGATGGTGGGCAGGGCGCTTTCTGCGTTAAAACGAGAGCCGCCTTCATAAATATTAAGCGCGAGCGCGGCCCCGGTAAATAAAGCGGTGAGACCAACAACGGGTAATGAATAATAACCGATGGTCATCATTTGCTGAATGAGCGACCGGAAGTAAAAGGGCGGGCTTAGCATATGAGATATGGTGGTAGATGCAAAAATTCCGAGCCGTCCCGCAGCCTGTAAAAAACCGAATGTAACCCGTCCTATGACGGCAAGAAAATTCATCTAAGCCCCTAACTCTTTTATTTATAAACGCGCTGGTATCTTTCCCTTACTCCGGTAAGGATTTCATATTGGCTTAAGGTAGAGACTTCCGACGCCATTTCAAGTGTTATATGCTGTCCCAGAAGTTCAACGTCACTTTCCGGGTCAATTCCCAGTGGCATGGCTTCTGTCACATCGGCCGCAATCATATCCATAGAAACCCGGCCTACAATCGGAACCTTGATTCCTTTAACATATGCCCAGCCACAATTGTTGAACATTTGCAGGTAACCATCGGCATAACCAACATTAATGATCGCAATATGGCATGATTGCTTCGCTGTCCATGTCGCGCCGTAACCGACAGTCTGGCCAGCGTCAAGTTTGCGAATTTGCAGGATCTTGCCCATAATCTGGAAAGGCAGTTTAATATTCTCCGGCAGGGCCGCCCCGGAGGGATTGCCGCCAAACAGTAAGAGCCCGGGCCGTACAAGATCAAAATGATAATCCGGCCCAAGCAGAATACCGCCGGAATTGGCGAGGCTTGCCGGAATACCAGGAAAATGCCGGGTGATTGATGTAAAGAGAGCCAATTGCTGCGCGTTCATAGGGTTCTCTGGCGCGTCAGAACAGGCCAGGTGGCTCATGATCAGAGAAATATCAAGACTTTTTCTTAGATTAATATCATTGATAAATTGCCTGGTTTCTTTTGGACTTAGCCCCAGTCGATTGATGCCGGTATCAAAATGAATGGCGCAAGGCGGGCGGCTTTCAGGGGATACAGACTGCCATAATAGAACTTGCGCCAAATCATTTAATACAGGGCGGATATCATGATTAATAAAATATTCCACCTGGCCTGAGAAAATACCGTTGAGAACATATATAATGGCATCAGGGAGATGTTGGCGTAATTTTACTGCTTCAGCGAGGTTTGCCACAAAGAAATTTCGGCACTGCCCCTTATGAAACAATGCCGGGGCCACATGCGCTATCCCCATACCATAGGCATCGGCCTTGACCATGGCCGCGCAAGCTGTGCCGCCGGAAAGCTGAATGCAATTTTTATAATTTCCCACAATGGAATCTAGATTAATGGCCAGAGTTGCCTGACAATCGGGCGGAAAATCTTCAAAATTCATTAATCATTTCTCACGGGCAGGCGATCGGAAGATTCCGGCCAGTCGGAAAATTTAGTAATATTGGCTTCAAATTGTAAATCGATTTTACCCGTGGGGCCATGACGCTGTTTGGCAATGATGAATTCGGCAAGTCCAAAGAGTTTTTCGCCTTCTTCCATCCATATAAGATGATCAGCGGTGCCTTCGTCCGGCTGGGCAAGATTATGATAATATTCGGGCCGGTAAACAAAAGTAACCATATCCGCATCCTGCTCAATAGAACCGGATTCACGTAAGTCAGACAGGAGAGGGCGTTTATTTTCCCGTGATTCCACATTACGGCTGAGCTGCGATAAGGCGAGAACCGGAATTTGTAGTTCTTTCGCCAGCCCTTTTAGCCCGCGGGTGATTTCGGAAATTTCCTGTACCCTGTTCTCCGGCCCTTTTTTGCCGCGTCCCGACGCGGTTAGAAGCTGGAGATAGTCCACGATGACCAATCCCAAACCATGTTGCCGTTTTAAACGGCGGGCGCGGGTTCTGAGGGCGCCTATGTTAAGCGATGCGGTATCATCTATGAACAGCGGCAATTCTTCCAAATCCTGCGCCGTGCGGGCAAGCTGGTTGAATTGTTCCTGATTCAATTTGCCTTGCCTTAAATCCTGAGAGGACAATGCCGCCTGTTCAGCCAGTATACGTGACGCAAGCTGGTCTGCGGCCATTTCCAATGAAAAGAAAGCAACAACGGCGCCTTTGCTATCTTCCGGAGATATGCCCAAAGCCATATCATCACGGTAAGCCTTAGCCGTGTTGAAAGCGATATTGGTGGCTAATGCCGTTTTCCCCATAGCCGGCCGGCCGGCGAGAATCAAAAGATCCGATTTATGCAGACCACCGATTTTTCTGTTTATAGAGTCAAAGCCTGTTGTCTTACCCGCCAGCTTGCCGCCTCTTTTAAAAGCCATGCCAATGATATCGATGGCCTCAGCAGAAGATTTGGCAAAGTTTTTAAAGCCGCCTTCCAGGCTGCCTTGCTCGGCCAGAGAATACAGGTTTTTTTCAGCCTCTTCTATAAGGTCTTGGGCCGTATTGTCGACCGTATGATCATAGGCACCGTTGACAATATCTGTCCCCACATTGATCAATTCACGTTTGATGGCCATCTGCTGAATGATTTGGCCATATTCAGCTGAATTAATAATCGAAACGGCCGCACCGGCAAGCAGAGCCAGATATTTCGCACCGCCGACATCTGCCAGGCTTTCTTCATTTTCAAAATAGGGTTTAAGGGTGACAGGGGAGGCGATGAGGCCTTTTTCAATCAGTTTTTTCGAGGCCTGATAAATCTTCTGGTGCGCAGGATTGGCAAAATGTTCATCGGTTAAAAAGTCCTGAACCCGTTCGATGGCATCATTATTGACCAGTATGGCCCCCAACAAAGCTTGTTCAGCCTCCAGACTATGAGGTGATTGACGGAATGTGGCGGCATCATAAGCCACAACATTATCATTCTGCATCGTTTCATCAATAGGTATATCTGGAAAGTCTGTCATCTGTCTGTACTTACATCCCTTATCGAATCTACTTATAGCATATTATAAATTTTAGAAGAAAAAAAGGGCCGCTTAAACAGCAGCCCTTTTTAAAATTCTTCAAGCGGAAAATATTATTCGCTTTTTTCTTCTTCTGATGCTTCAGGCGAAGGATCTTCTGTTACCGTCTCCTCAGCGTCATTTTCAGATTCAGTATCAACGGCTATGGCTGCCGCGCCATCTTGCTCATTTTCGAAGTAATCTTCGACAGAAACATCAAGCTCTTCCTCAGCCGTTTTCGCATCAAGACCTTTTACCTGCATCTCAGCTTCTGCTTCTGACCGGGCAACATTGATGCTGATATTGGCCATAACTTCGGCATGAAGTTTGATCTGGATTGTATAAATGCCCAAATATTTAATGGCGTGATCCAGAATAACCTGCGAACGATCCGCTTTAAGATCCTGTTCGTTAAGTGCCGCCGCAATGTCACGGGCCGATACAGAACCATAAAGATTGCCGGATTCACCAGCCTGACGAATCAGAATAGCAGAGGCGCCGCTTAATTTTTCGGCCACAGATTCAGCTTCAGACTTGGCTTCCAGGTTTCTGGTTTCAATACTGACCCGCTGGGTTTCAAAATATTCCCTGTTGGCTTTGTTAGACCGAAGCGCCTTTTTCTGAGGCAACAGGAAATTACGGGCATAGCCGTCTTTAACGGTTACGGTGTCACCAATTTGGCCAAGTTTGCGAACCTGTTCAAGAAGTATGATTTCCATGTGTCATTCCTCCCTATTGAACAATATATGGCAAAAGTGCCAGATTACGTGCGCGTTTGATTGCTTTGGCCAGCAGGCGTTGTTTCTTTGTTGAAACAGCCGTGATGCGGCTTGGGACAATTTTTCCACGCTCGGAAATAAATTTGGTGAGAAGACGTACATCTTTGTAGTCAATGACCTGGGCATTGGCACCAGAAAAAGGACATGATTTCCGGCGCCTGAAAAAAGGGCGGCGGGCACTATCAGTGTCAGAACGTTGTTCAGCCATTTCAGATTCTCCTTATTCTGTTGTTGCAGGTGTTGCAGGTTTTGCTGATTCATTTTTATTTTCAAAGCGCGGCGGACGACTGTCCCGACTTTCAAAACGTGAAGGACGTGTGTCGCGATCTCTTGAACGTAAGACAACGGAATCACCTTCTTCGAATTCTTCGACCCGAATTGTCATGAAGCGCACAATGTCTTCATGAAGCCGTTCATTTCGTTCCAGCTCGGAAATTGTTTCGTGTGAACCTTCAACATTCATTAAGACATAATGGCCTTTTTTGTATTTTTTGATCCGGTACGCAAGGGAACGAATACCCCATTGCTCGGTTTTTGTTATTTTGCCATCATTATCTTCAACGATTTTGGTTAAATCTGCTGTAATCGCTTCAACCTGTTGAGGCTGGATATCCTGGCGTGCGATAAATATATGTTCGTATAAAGCCATTTACGGCTGCTCCTTTTTTCGAAAAAATCATTTAACGGTTTCTGGTTGGGGTGATTACGAATATCAAATCGTCACATTACAATATTAACCGACATAACAAACCGAGGCATTCTCATGAAAAATACCCTGAAGCGGCGCAATATACAGGATGGACGATCAAAGACAAGGGGTATATGGGCTTTTTTGTGTTTTTCCTTTATGTTTCCCGGCAAAAATTACAATGGGGCGACCATAGCCTGAATAATATGCTGAAAAATACAAGTTTTCTTGACAGACTTTCGTCAATTGTTATGACAATGGACAATTGTTAATGACATTAGTTTATCAATTTGAACCCGGAGTTTATCAATTTGAACCCAGAGTTTATAAATTTGAACCCAGAAGGAAATCCTGATTATGACGAGATCTTTTGTTTTCCCCGGACAGGGTAGCCAATCCGTAGGCATGGGCCTGGAGCTTGCTCAAAATATGCCCGTTGCGGCACAGGTTTTTGAAGAAGTAAATGATGCCCTAAGCCAGAATTTATCGGGGCTTATGTTTGAAGGGCCATCTGATGAGTTAACGTTAACGCAGAATGCACAGCCCGCCTTGATGGCCGTTAGTATCGCCGTCATGCGCGTTTTGGAAAAAGATTTTGAGGTCCGCTTAGACCAGATTGCCGCTTATGCTGCCGGCCATTCCCTTGGAGAATATTCTGCCCTTACGGCTACAGGAGCCTTGAATTTGAAGGATTGCGCGCAGCTATTGAAGTTACGGGGAGAAGCTATGCAGCGCGCTGTGCCTGTAGGTGTTGGCGCCATGGCGGCAATCCTTGGACTTGATTTTGAGGTCGCTCAGCAGGTCGCGGAAGAGGCGGTGGCCCAAGGAAGTTCAGGGGAAATTTGTACCGCCGCAAATGACAATGCAGATGGTCAGGTGGTCATAAGCGGTCATAAGGCGGTTGTGGAGCGTGCCATTGAAATTGCCAAGACAAGAGGCGCGAAGAGGGGGCTAATACTGCCGGTAAGCGCGCCATTTCATTGCGCCCTGATGCAGCCGGCAGCAGATGAAATGGCGGATGCTCTTAAGGAGACAAATATATCCAGCCCGCTAATGCCAATTCTGACAAATGTGACCGCGGCACCGGAAAGCAATCCGGAAAATATCAGAAAATATCTGGTGGAACAGGTAACGGGCCGCGTACGTTGGCGGGAAACAATTTTAAAAATGAATGAGCTTGGTGTGGATACGGTTATTGAAGCTGGTTCTGGTAAGGTGCTAACGGGGATGGTGCGGCGCATTTGCCGCGAGATGACGGGACTCTCGCTTCAATCCCCTGCTGATATTGAATCTTTTGCGGCCAGCTTAAAGTGAATAATAAAATAAATAAATTTTTCGGAGATTGTCTATGTTTAATTTAGCAGGTAAAAGTGCCTTGATTACCGGGGCTTCCGGGGGGCTTGGGAAGGCAATTGCGACGACACTTCATGAGGCCGGTGCAAAGGTGGCTCTATCCGGGACGCGAGTGGAGCCATTGGAAAAACTGGCAAATGAATTGGGCGACGGCGCTTTTGTGCTGCCCGCCAATCTGTCTGACCCTGAATCCGTTATCGCCTTGCCAAAAGCCGCAGAAGAGGCCATGGGGCAGGTGGATATTCTTGTAAACAATGCCGGTATTACCCGTGATAACATTGCCATGCGGATGAAGGATGATGAGTGGGACGATGTGATGCAGGTCAATTTAAAATCGGCCTTTAAATTATCACAAGGTCTCATGCGGGGTATGATGAAGCGCAGATATGGCCGGATTATCAATATTACTTCTATCGTTGGTGTCACGGGAAATGCCGGGCAGGCGAATTATGCCGCCGCCAAAGCCGGTATGATCGGCATGACAAAAAGTCTGGCCCAGGAACTGGCCTCCCGCAATATTACAGTGAATGCCATTGCACCGGGTTTCATTGAAAGTCCGATGACCGATGTATTGAGTGATGATCAAAAAAGTGGCCTGTTGATGAATGTGCCAATGAAACGGCTTGGCGGCGGGGATGAAATCGCCGCGGGGGCGCTTTATCTGGCCAGTGATGAGGCGGCCTACGTGACAGGCCAGACTCTTCATATTAATGGCGGAATGGCAATGATTTAAGGCATCTATCTATATTAAGCGGATTTTTATCCTTGGCAATGACAGAGTTAATGTGCTAGGAAGCCACCGGAGAATAGGTGGCTGGGCAAAAAAAATTAACTTTTGCTTTAGGCTTTATTTCTCAATAGATTATTAATTCAGTTTTTTATTGCTTTTCCTTGTAAAAGGAAAATAAAATATTAAATACTGGTTCTGTGAATTTCGAAACCCGGGCATTATCATAGCCCATTAGAATAGGGATAAAAATATGAGTGACGTAGCTGAACGCGTAAAAAAGATCGTTGTTGAACATTTGGGCGTTGAAGTTGATAAAGTTACCGATAGTTCAAGTTTTATTGATGATTTGGGTGCGGATAGTCTGGATACAGTTGAACTGGTTATGGCCTTCGAAGAAGAATTTGGGTGCGAAATCCCTGATGATGCGGCTGAAAAAATCCTTACAGTGAAGGATGCTATCGATTTTATCGGTACTAATGTTTAAGCATAACCGTGCATTTTTCCAGATAATTTGAGTTCAAGTGCCAGGTATTTTGAGTTCAGGTACCAGATAATTTGAGTTCAGGTAAAAGTAATTTTGACCGCGAGCATATGAGTGTTTTATATAAAATGCCGGGCTCGCGGTCTTATTAATTATGGTATATTCTACTTTTAGTATAATTAAATCTGCAATAAACAGAAGGCAAAACGATGAGACGTGTAGTTGTTACTGGAATGGGACTTGTTACCCCACTTGCATCAGGATTAGAAGAAACATGGAAACGCCTGATTGCCGGAGAATCCGGCGCGGGGCCGATTACAAGATTTGACGCAGAAGGCCTTTCTGCACAAATTGCCTGTGAAGTTCCTTTGGGGGATGGCAGCAATGGTACATTCAATGCGGATGACTGGATGAGCGCTAAAGAGCGCCGCCGTATTGATGATTTCATCCTTTATGGTATCGCCGCATCTGAAATGGCGTTGGCGGATGCCGACTGGAAACCGGAAAGTGACGAAGATCAGTGGCGGACCGGCATTTTGACAGGTTCAGGCATTGGCGGACTTCCGGGGATTCAAAATGAATCTATTAATATGCATGAGCGCGGCGTGCGGCGGGTCAGTCCATTTTTTATTCCGCGGTGTTTGATTAACCTGATTTCAGGAAATGTTTCCATTCGTAATGGCCTTAAAGGCCCGAATCATGCCATTGTGACGGCTTGTGCTACAGGAACCCATGCTATTGGCGATGCCGCGCGGATGATCGCTCTGGATGATGCCGATGTTATGGTGGCGGGCGGCGGCGAAGCGGCCATTTGCCAGGTTGGCGTTGCGGGATTTGCCCAAGCCAAAGCCTTAAGTACGCGGTATAATAACACGCCCCAAAAAGCATCACGGCCTTATGACCGGGACCGGGACGGTTTCGTCATTGGCGAAGGCGCCGGCATGCTTGTTCTGGAAGAATATGAGCATGCTAAAAAGCGCGGTGCGAGAATATATGCGGAAGTGGTGGGCTATGGTCTATCCGGTGATGCCTATCATGTGACAGCACCGTCACCGGATGGTAGCGGGGCATACCGCGCGATGCAGGCCGCGTTTAAACGCGCTGGCTTAACCCCTGATGATATTGGTTATGTCAATGCTCATGGAACATCGACGCCGCTTGGTGATGAAATTGAATTTGATGCGGTGAAAAGATTATTTGGTGATGCAGCGGGCAAAATTGCCATGTCATCAACAAAATCTTCTATTGGCCACTTATTGGGGGCAGCCGGCAGTAGCGAGGCAATTTTTAGCATCCTGGCCATGAACCGCGGCGAAATACCACCGACCCTAAATCTTGATAATCCGTCTGAGGGAATTTCCGGGATTAACCTTGTCCCCCACGAAGCACAACACAAAACAGGCATAACTGCTGTTCTGTCAAATAGTTTCGGCTTTGGCGGAACCAATGCCTCTGTGATTTTCAAGTCAGTGTAGTCCTTAAATTTATGAGAGGGCTACAAAAATATATCATTATGTTATCGATTGGCAGCGTCGCTTTTGCGGCGCTGTTTTTTTATCTGGGACAGCGGAAATTTTATGAAATGGGCCCCATGGACCGGGATTTTGTCTACGAGCTGCCCAAGGGTCAGGGCGTTATTCGCACCGCATGGGAGCTCGAAAATCTCGGGCTTGTCAGCAGTCAGAAAATTTTTAAGCTTGGGGTGAAGCTATCAGGCTTTGAGCAAAATTTTCAGGCGGGTGAATTTGCTATTCCTAAAAATTCCAGCATGTTTGACATTATGATGATCCTGTCCAGTAGTAATGTTATCCAACATCGCTTAACCATCGTCGAAGGTTGGACCAGCTGGCAAATAGTGGATTATCTTAACGCCATAGAAAACCTAAAAGAGCCGCTTGCTGATTTGCCAAGGGAAGGGTCTATACTGCCCGATACCTATCTATATACCAAGAATACGCCCCGGCATGATTTGATTCGTATGATGCAGGGCAGGCAATTGGACCTCATGGATGAAATTTGGGAGAAGAGGGCGGATGATCTGCCTTTTATATCTATGGAAGATGCGTTGATTCTGGCTTCTATCGTTGAGAAGGAAACCGCTGTTTCGCGCGAACGGGCCCATATCGCGGGCGTATTTATCAACCGCCTGCGTAAAAACATGCGGCTTCAAACGGATCCAACGGTGATTTACGGCATTGATCGCAAAGGCTTTCTCGGCAGGAAAATTTACAAGTCAGATCTGAAGGCGGATAACCCCTATAATACGTATAAAATCAAAGGATTGCCGCCCACAGCCATTGCCCATCCAGGCCGCGCATCGATTGAGGCCGTCTTACAGCCTCTCAAAACCGATGATTATTATTTTGTTGCTGACGGCACGGGCGGTCATGCCTTTGCCCCCAATTTGCGCGAACATCTGCAAAATGTCAGGAAATGGCGCAAAATTGAGAAAAGAAATAACAGCGCGAATTAAGTCTTCTTCGGCATCACTCTGAAAACGCGATCAAATAACCATTCCGGCAGGAAACGAACCATAAAGCCGAGTATCAGGCTTAATTGCCATGGGAAGGTGATGCGGCCCTGATTTCTTTCAAGACCGCGCCGCAGGGCCGTTATGGCCTGATCTGTTTCCATCAGGAAAGGCATGGGGAAGTTATTTCGCGCAGTCAGGGGACTTTTGACAAAACCCGGACATACAACATTGATTTCGATACCGTGACTGGCATATAAACCGCGCAAGGCTTCACCAAAAGCTTTAACGCAGGCTTTACTGGTGGAGTAGGCCGGCGCCGTCGGTAAACCGTGATAACCTGCGAGGGAAGAAATAAGGGCGATCTGACCATATCCTCTTGCCTGCATTATTCGAATGGCCGGATAAACCGTATGGAAAACCCCGGCGACATTGGTATCAAAAATTTTCCTGGTATGGTCACCCAGATCCATATCTGTTGTGAAGCCATCACCGATACCCGCATTGGCAACCACAAGATCCAGGGGGGCAATGTCGTTACATAATATGATCCAGTTGGACATAGCGGCCTCGTCAGCACTATCAATCAGAGCCGTATGCACGACGGCCCCCTGAGATTGGCAGGAGCTTTTAACGGCACTTAACCTTTCCGCGTTACGGCCACTTAGAAACAGGGTAATATCTTCTTTGGCATAGGAATTGGCCAATGCTTTGCCCAGCCCGCTACTGCCGCCGGTAATAAGAATGGATTTTGGATTTTTCATATGGGTTTTTTCCTGTTATAACCTGAATGATATTTATCCCGATGATATATACAAAGACTATAATCACAACATTGAAAGATTAAAAGCCTAAGACATGACTTTATCAAGTATGACCGGATTCGCCCGCACATCGGGGCAATGGAATAATTATCATTGGACATGGGAAATCAAAAGCGTCAATGGCCGTAATCTTGATGTCCGTTGCCGAACGCCTCACGGGATGGAAGCCATTGAACAGATGGTCCGTAAATCCATGAAAGAAAATATCGCGCGCGGGTCAATCAATATTAACCTGCAAATGAGCCGTGATATGGATGGTCCGGCGTTCAGAATAAATCAGGATATGTTGGATCAATTGGTATCTGTTGCCGTCGATACCGCCATGAACAACCACCTGCCACAGCCAGGTCTTGATGCCCTTATGGGAATAAAGGATGTTATCCAATATGTGGAAGCAGAAGAAGATGAGATGACCATAAAGGCCCGCGATAGCGCACTGGAAAAGTCTTTTGTTGACGCAATGACGGCCTTTAAACTGGCCCGTGATCACGAGGGTGCTGCCATGCAGGGAGTCTTAAACGGGCTGCTTGATGACATAGAGCGGTTGGTTAAGGACGCTGATGCCCTGGCAGCGGAATTGCCAGATCTGATTAAAAAACGTTATATGGAAAAAATAACCGCCCTGCTGGATGATAAAACCGGTATTGACCCTGACCGTATTGCTCAGGAAGTTGTCCTGCTTGCCACCAAGGCAGATATCAAAGAAGAAATCGATCGGCTTTACGCCCATATTGATGCGGCTCGGTCCCACATAAAAGAGGATGGTCAGATTGGCCGCAAGCTCGACTTTTTGACGCAGGAATTTAACCGCGAAGCGAATACACTATGTAGTAAAGCTTCTGATATTCGCCTGACTACTGTTGGCTTGTCATTAAAAACAACCATCGACCAATTCCGCGAACAAGTTCAGAATATTGAATAGAGACATCATGATTAAAGACATTCAACGCCGCGGTTTGCTTTTGGTTCTGTCCTCCCCATCTGGGGCCGGAAAATCTACTTTGTCGCGCTTGTTATTGAAAAAAGACGAAAATATTACCCTGTCCGTGTCCATGACCACAAGAAAACCGCGCAAGGGGGAGCAGGAGGGTGTTGATTATAATTTTGTTACCACGGCAGCATTTAAAAAGCTAGTTGAAGAAGACGGTTTTCTGGAGCATGCTAAGGTATTTGATAACCATTACGGCACGCCTGCTGCACAAGTGGAAAAATCCATGAAAGAAGGCCGCGACGTCTTGTTTGATATTGATTGGCAGGGCACTCAGCAGCTTTCTCAAAAGGTGGCCAAAGACCTGGTGCGAGTCTTTATTTTGCCGCCCAGTAAAGCTGAATTGGAACGCCGCCTGAAAGACCGCGCGCAAGATAGTGCGGAGGTTGTCGCCAAACGCATGTCAAAGGCCAATCAGGAAATCAGCCATTGGGCGGAATATGATTATATCATCGTCAATGATGATCTTAAAAAATCCGAGCAGCAGCTTTTTTCCATATTGCAAACCGAACGGCTGAAACGCGCCCGTCAAACCGGCCTTGTCTCATTCGTTCATGCGCTTACAGGCGAGGAATAGACGGCAATTCTTCATAGGCTTTAGCCAGGCGGCAAAAATCCTCGATGGATAATTCTTCGGCGCGAAAGGTTGGTGTTATTCCAGCCGCTTCCAAATAGGGTAACGGGTCTTTGCCTAATGCCTTAAGACTGGTGCGGAGCATTTTCCTGCGTTGGTTGAAGGCGGCATATACGACTTTTTCCAATATCTCTTGCCTTGGGGTATGGGCCTGTTCTTCTTTTGGGGTGATATTGACAATGCAGGAGGTTACTTTCGGCGCAGGGGTAAACGCGCGGGCGGGAACGTCAAACATTATTCTTGTCTCTGCCCGATATTGCCCAAGAACGGAAAGGCGTCCATAAGCTTTAGTGCGCGGCGTTGCGATAATGCGTTGCCCGACTTCCTTCTGAAACATCAGCGTTAATGAGCTATACCATGGCATCCAGTCACTCAAAGTCAACCATTTCACCAGCAGGGCCGTGCCCACATTATAGGGCAGATTGGCAATGACCTTAACTGGACGTCCTTCAGTATCGCCAATCAGTTGTCTCTCATTCATTTTTAACGCATCACCTTGAATGATATCCAGTTTTCCGGGATAAGCCTTCTGAATTTCCTTTTGAGCTTCAATGCAGCGCGGGTCCATTTCAACGGCGATGACCCGATGGGCGCCGTTCATCAAAATCGCCCGGGTCAGGGCGCCGGGCCCGGGGCCGACTTCATAAACGATGGAATCTTTCAGGCTACTGCCGCCCATACCGCAGGCAGAGCGGGCAATCTTGCTGGTTAGATTCAGGTCGGAAAGGAAGTTTTGGCCCAATGATTTTTTGGCGTTTAGTGCATATTGGCTAATGACATCGCGTAGGGGGGGCAGGCCATCTTCATACATTTTTTTTAGCCCAGTTCTGACGGTTCTGGTATATTTTATCTGCAAGCTTTATCGCGTTAATCATGCTATCGGCGCGCGCTAAATTTTGTCCGGCAATATTCAAGGCTGTACCATGATCTGGTGACGTGCGTATTATAGGTAATCCAAGCGTAACATTAACGCCGCCATCAAAGTCCAGTGTTTTAATAGGGATTAAAGCCTGATCATGATACATGCATAGGGCCGCATCATAAGTGGCCCGCGCGGCCTTGTGAAACAGAGTATCGGCTGGCAGGGGCCCTGATATATTCATGCCCAGATCGCGTAATTTATCAATGGCAGGGCGAATGATTTGTTCGTCCTCATCCCCCATTGCACCATTTTCGCCGGCATGAGGGTTTAAGCCGGCGACGGTGATACGCGGCTTTTCAATACCAAAATCCTGCCGAAGCGCGGTCGTTATTTTTGTACAAATGCGGGTAATTAAATCGGCTGTGATTGCCCTTGAAACGTCGCGCAGTGGAATATGTATGGTCAGGGGAACGACGCGCAGATACTCGGATACCAGCATCATCACCGGCGCTTCAGGCTGAGACGTTATCGTTTGGCATAGTTCCGCCAGATATTCCGTATGACCGGGGCAGGAAAACCCAGCATCATAAAGGACGGATTTTTGAATTGGCGCGGTGATTAGCCCGGCGGCGTCCCCCTCGAAAATAAATTCTACGGCCCTTTTTATGGCATCAATCGTACCCGCTGCTGTTGTCACGGATGGGGATCCAAATTGAAATTCTGCTCCCACCTTATGTTCAGTTTCAGGCCCATGGTCATATAATGGCAAATGATCCAAAAAAACATCCTGGGTTTGATCGGGAGCCTCAATAATATGCATCGGGACATCCAGCCCCAACTTACGGGCAGTTTTTTGAAATATTTGTGGATTGCCGATGACAAAAAAGGCCGGCAAATCCCGCCTGTGCCGTTCAATCCAGCTTTTTAAGATGACTTCAGGTCCAATACCTGCGGGTTCGCCCGCGGATATGGCCAGAGGAAGCGCTTTTTTATTTATAGTCGATAATGGCATCGCGCCGCAGGTCTCTAAGGTGACGCCGTGCAATAAGACCAACGCGTTGTTGTGACAGCCTGCTCTCGACACTATCATAATCAGGCAACCTTATTTCAGGTTCTTTTCTATCACAAACAACGAACACGCGGTAACCTGTTGGCTCTTTGACCGGCGCCGTTGCGTGGCCAATTTCAACGTCAAGCAATTGGCTATGAAGATTTTTCGGCAGATCTGAAATAGCCAGGTTGCCCAGACTTCCGGTTTCTTTTGCCCCGAGCACTTTGCCCTGCGCGGCAAGGTCGTCACAATTTTCAATCTTTGATGCGGCGGCTGTGATTGTTAATTCCAGGGCTTCGAGTTCATCACTTTGCGCCTTGTCTGAAACTTCGAAAAACATATGCTGCAAATCCACGCGGGCATCTGTTTTACTTGCCGTTAAGACTTGTCTTTTGCCAGCTAATTGAATGATATAGAAGCCGTCTTCTGTTTCAATGGGGCCAGAAATCTGCCCCTGTTCCATATTTTCCAGGACAGGTAATATTTCCTGACTGATTTGTGATTTCATGAGCCAGCCCAGATCCCCGCCAACAGCAGAGGTCGTTGATTGCGAGAATTGGCGGGCCATAACCTGAAAAGGCGCTTTATTATTAAGTTGCTCAATAATCTTTGTGGCCGCAACTCTGCTTTCTTCCCGTTTATCATTTTCAGAAACCAGCAGAAAAATCTCCAGGGGATGATATTCATACTGGCCTTTATTATTTTGCATTCTTTCGAGTATCGAATAAATTTCTTCATCGCTGATGCTAACCTGCGGCATCAGCAAACCGCCAACCACCTGATCCCATGCCAAAGAGGCTTCAACCTGTTTCAGCATTGATTCTTTGCGGATACCGGTTTGATTTAACTGTTGTTCCAGCTGCTGGGGCGTAACGCGCATTTGCTGGGCATAGATCGCAAAAGATTCTTCCTGTTCAGCTTTACTGATGACAGTTTGATATTTTCCGGCTTCCTGAGTTTTCAATTCATCATCCACAAGGCTCTGCAGCGCCTGTTGGTTCATATAACGTTGTTCTTCCTCGGAAAATTGGCGTGCGCCGGATGAAATCATAAAGAGCAAAACCCGCTGTTTCAGGTCATATAATGATATGGGCTTGTCATTAACAACCGTAACAATTTGTTGGACATCGCTGAGTTTCTGCGGCTGAGCATGTTGTTGTGCGGCACTATTTACGGATAAAATCAAGATACTGCCCATGATACCGGTGAAGCTTAACTTTAATATTCTTGCTAGAAATCTACAATTCATATTACATATGCCTGTTTTTGGGCTAATTTTGAAAATTTTACACTACATATATAGGGATAAACAATGGAAAAATCAAAAGGCAATTCATCCCAGGTGTTTTAAGACCAATCTTAAATGAAAAGTGCTCGACGGGGTAATGTCCCTGTCTGTTGTCAATCGTTTTTCATATCGCAAACCAAATTCCAGACATTCGTTTTTAAAACGGATGCCCGCATCATAAGAAATTGTGTCTTTTTTAAGTAGATCCCGAACCCAGCTGCCATGGACTGTCCAGCGGTCGTCGACATACACTTGCAGGCCTGTTGCGAATTCTTTGCTGTTTTCAAGTTCAGTATTGCTCAGGTCAGCAGTGTTCCGATCTAGGTCAAGATAGCGCATGGAGGCCCTGAATTTTTTTGTTCCGCCAGAAAGAATCATCTCATTTCGGCGCAGACTCAAACTGTCATTATCCAAACGGAAACGATGAACATAATCAATATAATCACCAAAAATCAAATCAAGGCGCCCGACAAAATCCGATGACTTTCCTTCATAGCCGGAACCAACAGGAAAGGCTTCCGATGAGCGCAGGCGAAAGCTCTGACCTATGGTGGCGATGACTGAGGTCGGCCCGGAATATAATGAGTAACGTACGCCGTAGTTAATTCTCGTGCCGGATTCCCACCTGTCATAGCCGTTATAACGATTGTGGCTGAACAGGTTGTTCTCATCAAATTCAAAGTTCCGGCTGTCTTCATTAATAATATCAGCGGAATTTATATTATTTGGGGCGACAATTATCGAAATTAAAGGCTCAAGGGTTTGCTGTGTTGATTGTCCGTTTTTTATGAAGGGCAGTTTCCAGTCCGCCGCGAATTTTGGCAAAATTCTTGCGACGGTATTATTGCCTTCAATATTAAGATTCTGGCCGGATAGTTCACGGGCGTTATTATGAAACACATCCCCTCGAATACTTGCGGTAAAAGTATAAAAATCACCAAGCCGTGTTTTTAAGGGCAGCTTCCAGGCCCCTTTAACGCTCATGCGCTGTGAATTTATACCGCCAGTACGGACAATAGCAACGCCGCTGGCATCAAAGGTTAGCTGATTTCCCCATTTTCCGGGCGTGGAAGCCATACTTAAGTCAAAGGCCGGGAGGGCATGGCCGGTTGTGCGCCCAATATCTTCTTCATCAAGTCCCTGAAAACCATATAGCCCGGCAGAGAAATAGTTTCTGCCGGTAAAGTTTTCGATACGGGCATGACTTTTTAAAACATCTGATCGATCCTGATAATAGCGCCTCAGGTAGGTATCATCACTGACCCATTTTAAGGCATAATCCCACTGCCATATATCGCCGGCAAATTTTAAATTCTCAAGGTCAAATTTTCCGCCCGAGAAAATATGACCCCGAATTTCACGGCTATCTGTATCAATTTGATTAATATCCAGATCACGGGCATTGGTCGCGGAGCCTTTAATAAAAAATTGTCCATTTCCGGTATGCTGGCGGTAAGTTCCCGCGAATACAAGACCCTCCTTAGAGGTTATTATAGGCTCAAGGGTAATATCCCTATGAGGAGCCAGATTTAAATAATAGGGAATTGTTGCATTGACGCCAAGCTCTGATGAGGTGGAAAATTCCGGAGATAAAAACCCGGATGCCGCATGAACGGTAGGATCAGGATGAGAAAAATAAGGTGTATAGAAGATGGGTACGCCGGCAACTTTCAGAACAACATTTTTATATTTTATGGTTTTATTATTTTCATCATGGGTTATGGCATCAGCTTTAATGTGCCATAATGGCTCTCTTTCGCCGTCACGATTGCAGGTTCTGCAGGGAGAATAGGCCGCTTTTTTGAAGGTTGTTTTTTTTCCGACACGAATACCTTCATTTGCCACAAGATGGGCATCAAAGGAGAATAATACCCTGACATTACGGATAAAGCCTTCCCTAAGGCCGTCTTTAAGGGTTGTCTCCTCCATAAACATGATGTTACCCTTATCATCCTGAATAGTTATGCTGCCGGTGGCTTTTACCTCCCGAGTTGTTCGGTTAAAGGTGACTTCATTGGCTTTCAGGACGGTATTTTCATGATGTAACGTAACTTCGCCGATGGCAACGATCATTTTTTCATCGCTGTGGTATTCAACTTTCTTTGCAGAAAAGTTAATTACCTTACTATTTTCCAGTATTTCAACATGCGAGGCCTTGCCGTCATTGGAAAAGCCTTCCAATCCAGTTACGGATAATATTATTCCTGATAACAGGCCGCTGAAAATTAATTTTCTTACCATATAGGATTGTTTACATACTTTTCTTTTTATTGCCTATCGTTTTTTCCCCGATATTGGGAAAAAACGCCCAAAGAGGTTAAAAGGATTTTACACTTGCACAATGACTTTTGGAACAGTATCAGTCACAATAGGATACCCTAAAAAGACACATGGACAAAATTGAGGCATGAAATGAATATTATTTTTAATAAGAAAAGCTTACCTGTATGTGATGCGCATGTCATCTTTGTTTATTCAAACAGTAGATTGTCTGATAGTGCGGCTAAAATTGACAAGGCAACCGGTGGACTTGTTAAACGCGCTGTGAAAGTGGGGCATTTTGCCGGGAAATTTGGTCAAACCATTGACCTTGTTGCACCGGAAAACCTCGAGATAAACCGGGTTCTTATTGTCGGACTTGGGGACGAGACTGAACTTGACCTCTTGCGCGCTCAGAAAATTGGCGGCAAAATTATGGCAAAACTAATTTCATCTGGTGATGAACAGATATCTATTGCCGTGGATGCGCCGAAAAAATCGAATATATCAGATGCAGAATTTTCCGCCCATCTGGGTCTGGGTATTCGGTTACGCCGATACCGGTTCGACAAATATTTCACCAAGCAGGAAGAATCCAAAAAGCCATCTGTGATTGGGGTATCAATCATGTCTGCGGCGGCGGCGGCAGCAAATAAATTATTTGATAATTTGAATAAGGTTGCTGACGGGGTTGAATTTGCCCGTGATCTGGTGACGGAACCCGGCAATATAATTTATCCCGAGAGCTATGTTGAAAAGATCAGGGAATTGTCCAGCCTTGGTGTTGATGTTGAAGTTCTTGATGAAGATGATATGGAAGATTTAGGCATGGGGTCTTTGCTTGGTGTGGGGCAGGGCAGTGCTTGTGAATCTCATATGGTGATCATGCATTGGTATGGTTCGAAAAACGATGATGAGCCACCCGTGGCTTTCATTGGTAAGGGGGTGACGTTTGATACCGGCGGCATTTCCCTGAAGCCCGGCTCAGGCATGGAGGATATGAAATTCGATATGGGCGGGTCTGCCGCTGTCGTCGGTGCCATGAAAGCACTGGCCGGGCGTAAGGCCAAGGTGAATGCCATTGGTGTTGTCGGGCTTGTTGAAAATATGCCGTCAAGTACAGCGCAGCGACCGGGGGATGTGGTCACCAGCATGTCAGGCCAAACGATAGAAATTATTAATACCGATGCCGAGGGTCGCCTGGTTCTGGCCGATGCCCTCTGGTATACGCAGGATCGCTTTCAGCCTAAGGTGATGATTGATCTTGCAACGTTAACCGGTGCCATAATGGTGGCCTTAGGGCAGGAATATGCGGGCATATTCTCTAATAATGATGACCTGTCCGAAAAACTGACCGAAGCCGGCAGTCAGGTAGATGAGCCGGTATGGCGTATGCCAATGGGCAAAGCATATGATAAACATATCAATTCGAAAATAGCTGACATGAAAAACATGGGCGGAAAATATGCCGGCAGTATCGCCGCTGCACAATTCTTACAGCGCTTTGTTAATGATGTGCCCTGGGTTCATATTGATATGGCCGGAACCGCGTGGAAGACAGAGGCTTCCGACATTTCCGACCGCGGGGCAACGGGGTACGGTGTTCGCCTTCTGGATCAGCTTGTATCCAATAATTACGAAGATTGAGACCAGAATATTCAGGTGATTGAGGCAAATTAACATGACCAACATCAGCTTTTACCACTTGCTGCATCAGCCTTTAAGCCATGCCTTGCCAAAACTCATGAGCAAAGTCAATGACGCAGGACTTAAAGCTGTCATCAAAGTGGGTACAGCTGAACGGATGGGGGAGCTCGACGAAATTCTCTGGACATATAGCAAACAGAGCTTCCTGCCCCACGGTCATATGAAAAGTAAATTTCCCGATCAGCATCCCATCTATTTGACAACGGGTGATGAAAACCCCGGCAGGGCAACGATACTTATATTGGTGGACAATATGGAATCAGACGATCTGACCAAATATGATCGCTGTCTGGAAATGTTTGACGGCACCAATCAGGAGGCTGTCACCGCCGCCCGCGCGCGCTGGAAAACATACAAAGAGGCCGGACATGAACTGACCTATTGGCAACAAACTGAACAGGGCGGCTGGGATAAGAAAAATTGAATATAGGATTGCATCTCATAGAGCATTTAAATTTCATTCGCGAATATGAGGCTTCCAAGGCCTGTTAGCAACATGAGCAGAAGTCGTGCCTCGCCGGCTAAACATGAGTGCAATGCTATAGAAAGTAAAAAAAACGCGTAAGTCATCATATCTTGTGGTGTGGGATTTTTTTTTTGCTATAGTCCGGTTATGAATGAAAAGTTAGAAAAACCAGATAACGTACTTGACGTCGCCCTCAGCGATACGCTGGGAGAACGTTATCTTTCATATGCCCTGTCAACCATAATGTCCAGGTCTCTGCCTGATGTGCGGGATGGGTTGAAGCCCGTGCATCGGCGGTTGCTTTTTGCCATGCGGCATTTGAAGCTTAACCCTGAAACCGGCTTTAAGAAATGTGCCCGTGTTGTCGGAGATGTGATCGGTAAATACCATCCTCATGGCGACCAGTCTGTATATGACGCTATGGTACGCTTGTCTCAGGAATTTGCTGTCCGCTATCCTCTGGTGGATGGGCAGGGGAATTTTGGAAATATTGATGGCGATAATGCCGCGGCCATGCGGTACACAGAAGCCAGAATGACCGCCGTCGCCGTTGCCTTGATGGAAGGCCTGGATCAGGACGCCGTTGACCTAAGGGAAACCTACGATGGGGAGGAAGAAGAACCGGTGGTGATGCCGGCCAATTTCCCCAATCTTCTGGCGAACGGTGCCACAGGGATTGCGGTCGGTATGGCGACCAATATACCGCCCCATAATGTTGGGGAAATCTGTAATGCCTTATTGTATCTGATTAAATCTCCCAATGCCTCAATCGAAAAACTTGTGACCTATATTAATGGCCCGGATTTCCCAACGGGCGGCATTATTGTGGAGCCAAGAGAAAATATCATAAAAGCCTATGAAACGGGCCGGGGAAGCTTCCGGCTTCGAGCCAAATGGGCGGTCGAGGAAACAGGACGGGGAATGTATCAGCTGGTAATCACTGAAATCCCCTATCAAGTACAAAAATCCAAACTGATTGAACGTGTTGCTGACCTGATGTTCCAGAAGAAGCTGCCTTTATTGGCGGATATACTGGATGAATCAAGCGAGGATATTCGCGTTGTTCTGGAGCCAAAATCCCGCACAGTCGAACCCGCTGTTTTGATGGAAAGCCTGTTTCGCCTGACAGACTTTGAAACGCGTTTCTCGCTCAATATGAATGTATTGGAAGGCGGAAAATTACCGCGCGTGATGTCACTGCGCGACGTATTACAAGCTTTTCTGGATCACAGGCAGGTGGTATTGATTCGCCGGTCAAAATTTCGGCTTGGAAAAATTGAACATCGACTTGAAGTTTTGAGTGGTTATCTGATCGCTTATCTTAATCTGGATGAGGTCATCCGGATAATCCGGGAAGAGGATGAGGTCAAACCCTTCCTGATGAACCGGTTCAATTTGACGGATATACAGGCGGAATCAATTTTGAATATGCGCCTTAGGTCGTTGCGAAAATTGGAAGAAGTAGAATTACGAACGGAATTTTCCGGGCTTGAGGCTGAAAAGGCTAAATTACAGGAATTGCTGGATAGCGAAGATCTACGCTGGCAGCATATTTCCAATGAAGTCAAAGAAATCCGTACGAAATTTGGCCCCAAAACTGAACTTGGTGCCCGCCGTTCGGTTTTTTCCGATGCCCCTGCCATTGACCTTATCGCTGTAGAAGCCATGATTGAAAAAGAGCCGATTACGGTGATCTGTTCTGAAAAAGGATGGGTTCGAGCCCTGAAGGGTCATGTCGCCATAGATGATAAGATTAAATATAAGGATGGTGACGCACATAAATTCGGCTTTACCGCCTATACCACTGATAAAGTCATTCTCGTTGCCAGCAATGGACGGTTTTACACCCTTGGCTGTGACAAGCTGCCGGGCGGCCGCGGACATGGAGAACCGGTTCGTTTGATGGTTGACCTTCCCAATGAAGAAGAAATCATTGCGTTATTTGTCCATCAGCCCGGCAAAAAATTACTGCTTGCTTCTATTGCCGGCCGCGGCTTTATGCTGGACGCTGATAATGTCATTGCCAGTACAAAAAATGGCAAACAGATTATGAATGTGGAAGAAGGTAAAAACAAAATTGCCGTCTGTTCGGTCATCGATGATACTCACGACAGCATCGCAATCATTGGTACAAATCGTAAGATGTTGGTTTTCCCACTGGATCAGATGCCGCAAATGAACCGGGGCAGGGGTGCCGTATTGCAAAAATATAAAGGGGCCTATATGGGAGACATTACCGCCTTTAATGGCGTGGACGGCTTGACCTGGCCTATGAAAGGCGGCAAAATCCGCACAGAGATTGACCTTGGTACATGGCTTGGCCGGCGCGGGAGCGTGGGGCGCATGCCGCCGCACGGTTTTCCAACCACCAATAGATTTTCTTAAGACATGACGGGGTGAGCCAATGATGCGCATCATTCCACCCCGCCCGCCCATACGGATTGGGGAAAAATGCTATATTGAGGCGCCCACACGACAAAAAATGGCTGTATATCGGGATTTCCTGGCGCGAAATGACGCTTATCATAAGCCGTGGGTCTTTCACTCTTTTAAAAAAGAATTATATGAACATTATTTAAAACGTATTAAGCGGGGTGTTTTGCAGGGCTGTTTTATCATAGATAAGCAGCATCAAAATCTGGTGGGCGTGATTAACATTAATAATATTCTGCTTGGCTCCGCATCTAGGGCGAGCCTCGGCTATTATGGTGATGCGGCATATGCGGGGAAGGGTTATATGAGTGAAGGAATGTCACTTGCGCTCAAATATGCTTTTGAAGACCTTGGGCTTCATCGCCTGGAGGCCAATATTCAACCAGAAAATATCCCGTCAATAAGGCTGGTACAAAAACAGGGATTTAGAAAAGAAGGCTTTAGCCCCAAGTATCTCCAAATTGGCGGAGAATGGCGCGACCATGAACGCTGGGCTATCCTTGATGAGGAATTTGCCAAACATAAAGAACCATTATTTGAATAAAACGCTGGGCAACCATGTGGCCATTGCGGGGAAATTCCACAAAATACACAGCATGAAAATCTGGATTACAACATAAGGCAGAACGCCTTTGTATATCTGTATTGTGCGTACGGACGGCGGGGCGACACCGCGCAAATAGAAAAGAGCAAAGCCAAAGGGCGGGGTTAAGAAACTGGTTTGTAAATTCATGGCCATCATAACGCCAAGCCATATGGGATTAATATCCATCATCATTAATACCGGTGCCACGATAGGCACCACGACGAAGGTGATTTCAATAAAGTCCAGAAAGAAACCAAGAACAAACATCACGAGCATTACAAGAATCAGCGCGCCCATTTTACCGCCCGGCAAATTGCTGAGAAATTCATGAATAAAAACGTCGCCTTCAAATCCTTTAAAGACCAGAGAAAACATAGCGGCCCCGATGAGAATCATAAAAATCATGGCCGTTATTCGGGTTGTCGACTCCATAACAAATTGAAGAATTTTAGTGCTGTGAACCCGGTAAATTGCCGTGATCACGCCCCATATGACAAATCCGGTTAACAGGACCGCGCAGACATATCCCATAATGTCCGTATGCGGCATGTCTTCTCTTCCAGTACGCAAATCAAAAAGATTGGAAATGATGATCAGCCCGGCCAGAGATAAGGCTGCGGTGAATATGGGCGCGGCTTTTGTGGGTTTAAGCTTGTAACCTGCCAGAAGTATCGCGCCGACTGCGCCAACGGCGGCGGCTTCTGTTGGTGTTGCTATGCCGCTGATGATTGACCCCAGAACGGAAATAATTAATAAAATAGGCGGCAGGAAGGCCAGCAACAACTGTGATAGGCTCACCTGTTCTGCATCAGGAACTTTTTTGATTGGCGGCGAAAGGTGGGGCATGAAAAATGCCGCACCGGCCTGATATAAAATATAGATTAAAACCAATGCAACGCCCGGGATAAGGGCGCCGGCAAATAAGTCGCCAACCGATAATGGCTCAGGTGCCCAATTGCCCATCTCCAATTGAGCCGTTTGCCATGCAGAGGATAATTGGTCCCCCAAAAGAACCAAAACAATGGAGGGCGGGATAATTTGGCCCAAGGTACCGGACGCGGCAATTGTCCCGCAGGCAAGAGAAGGATTGTAGCCTTTTTTCAACATTGTCGGCAAGCTGAGCAATCCCATGGTCACGACCGTTGCCCCAACAATACCTGTTGATGCCGCAAGTAGCGCGCCGACGATGGTGACAGAAATGCCAAGGCCGCCGGGCAGGCGTCCCATGAGTTTTGACATGCTTTCGAGCAAATCTTCAGCAATTTTAGATTTTTCCAGCATCACGCCCATGAATATAAACAGGGGAACCGCCAACAATACATCATTGGTCATTGTGCCAAATATACGCTCTGGAATAAGGCTGATAAAGTCGCTGTCTATGGCATCAAAATAAATACCGATACCAACGAATAGAATGGCTGTTCCCCCTAAGGTAAAGGCCACGGGAAAACCGGCCATGAGCAAGACAATCACCGTAAGAAACATTAATAAATCAAGGATGATATTCAGTTCCATCACAGCATTTCCGGCTTGGCTGATGATAGATGCTCAACATTCAGAAGCGTGAGAACTGAATGCAAGAATAGTGATATACCTTGCAAAAACAAGGTGACAGAAAAGAAGAGAATCATGCTTTTAAAGAGATAAACGGCCTGAATGCCGCTGGATTCGATAGAGCCTTCCAAATGTTCCCATGATGAAGCAACATAGGGCCATGCCATCCATGAAATAACAGCAGCAACCGGAAACAGAAAAAATAAACAGCCGATCAAGTTGATCCATGCCTTGGTTTTGTCTCGAAACCGGCTATAAAACACATCTACTCTCACATGAGCATTATGCCGCAAAGTATATGCCGCCGCCCCCAGAAAAACCATGCTGTGCATGTAAAGAAGACTTTCCTGAAAGAATATGGCACCTTCCCGAAAAATATAATGGCCAACAATAATGGCAAATTGCATCAAGACAAGAAAAAGCGTCAGCCAGGAAATTGTTCGGCCTGTCCATTCACTGCACTGATCAATCCAGCGGGCTATATTTATCAGAAAGTTAATCACCTGTTGCTATAGTTTTCTGCCAAAGCTTTTATATAATCTTCTTGCTTTTATATAGGCTTCTTCACCGACATCGCCCCATTCCATGGCATTTCTTCGGGTTTCCATATAACTGTTATAAATCCGTTTTGTCAGATCATCGGTTTGCGCGATTTCCTGTATAAGTTCATCAGAAACATGCGCGAGCTTATCCATGATCTCATCAGAAAATTTTCTGAGTTTCACACCATGCTGATTAACAAGAGATCGCAGAGATACGGCGTTGCGGGCGTTAAACTCTGCGAGGGACTTTTGATAATGATCGCCCGAAACAGCGATTATAATGGCCTGATCGGATGGACTAAAGCTGTTCCAGACATCAATGTTAAAGCCTGCGGCAATGCCAGCCCCGGGTTCATGGAAGGCTGACGTATAATAAAATTTAGTAATATTGTGAAACCCGAAAGCCATGTCATTCCACGGGCCAACCCATTCAGAAGCATCTATATTCCCCTGACTAAGAGCCAGATATATCTCACCGCCTGCCTTGGTCACAGGTGTCGCGCCCAGTCGTTTTAAAACTTCCCCGCCAAGCCCTGGCATGCGAATCCTGAGACCCGCAAAATCCTGAATTGTCTTTATTTCTTTTTTGTACCAGCCGCCCATCTGTACGCCTGTCGTCGTACAAAGCAGGGACTTTACATTAAAGGGGGCAGATAACTCATCCCAGAGTGCCTGCCCGCCGCCATAATGAATCCATTGACTAAGTTCAGTGGCCGTCAGCCCAAAAGGCACCGCCGTGAAAAAAGAAAAGGCCTTATGCTTTCCCTGCCAATAATATTCCGGCCCGTGATAAATATCGGCTTTCCCGCCCTGAACGGCATCGAAAGCGCCAAGTGCAGGCACCAGTTCATTTGCCGCAAAGACCTTTATTTTGATGCGCCCGTCTGTTGCTTTTTCAATATCTTTGGCATATTCCTCGGCCCGGGTACCAAGGCCGGGAAATTTTTTCGGCCAGGTTGTCACCATTTTTAATCTGATTTTTCCTGACGCAATGGCAGGCATAGATGTGCCCACGGTTGATGCGGCACCAATAGAGGCAGCGGCGGTAGTTTTAAGGAATGTACGACGTTTCATCTGGGCAGCCCTGATTTCTATATTCATTTCTTTCTATATTCATTTCTGGGGGCAGTATAATTATACTGTCTGCAAAGGCAAGTATACAGAAGGGATAATGACAGGAATCTACAACTTATGATCTTTCGGTTAGGTACCAACCTTCCGGCTGAAGAATTTCCAAGGGCTGAAAATTACTTTTATAAGACATTTTTGGACTATTCTCGACCCAATAGCCTAAATAGACATGCTTAAATTCCAGCAGTCTCGCCCGCGCGACATGATCCAATATTATATATGTCCCAAGGCTTCTTTTGTTGTGGTTTTGAGTGATATCGAAGAAGCTGTAGACCATGGATAAGCTATTGCGCATGATATCGGTCAGGGTTACAGCAACAAGTTTGCCATTTTTTTCATCATCGACAGCGGGTAACCTATATTCAAACAGACAGCTCTTCACGGGGCTGGTTTCCACCATGCCGATATATTCTTCAAATGCCATATTTGACATGCCGCCGCCCGTATGTCGCTTCGCCAAATATTTTCTTAAGAGATTATATTGTTCTTGCGTCGCCTCATTCGGCACTTTCTTTACGATCAGATCATCATTCACTTTTATAAGACGACGTTGCGTGCGGCTTGGTCTGAATGATACTACGGGAATGCGCACTGATTTACATTCTGTGCAGTCATCGCAGCTCGGCCTGTAAGCTATATCCTGACTGCGGCGAAAACCGATCCTGGCAAGAGACTCATGTAGCCCACCCGGGTTGTTCTCTTTAAGTTCTGTGAAAACCTTTCGCTCCATTTTGCCTTCAAGATAGGGGCATATGCTTGTGGCGGTTACATAAAACCGTGGGAACTGAGAGGATTGGTTGGTCACATTACGCCTTTCTACAGAGATAATCAAAACAGATAATATGATACTATGCGAAGGTAAATAAAGCCTGAAATTTTGATGCGGTACCTATAAGTTATAATACCATGGCGCAAACAAAGAATATCCGATCCATAAAACAATAATGAGAGGTACGCCGACTTTCAGAAAATCTTTAAACTTATAGTTGCCCGGGCCCATGACCAAAAGATTCGTTTGATAGCCCATAGGTGTTGCAAACGAGCAATTAGCAGCGAAAATAACGGCGGTAACAAAAATCATGGGATCAACGCCCAACTGATTGGAAATGTTAATAGCAATAGGCGTGAATAGAACCGCAGTGGCATTATTACTTAACATGTTCGTCAGCACGGCAATCAGGAGGAAAAATGCAGACAGGATAACGGCAACACTAGACCCTTCCAGCAAAATGAGCATAGTTTCCGCCAGATAAGATGCGCCGCCTGTTGCCTGCAGGGAAGTCCCCATGGCCAGCGCGGCACCAATAAGAAGGAAAATACGGCGGTCTACAGCACGGCTGGCTTGTCTGATATTCAGGCAACCAAAGGCTATCATCAAAAATGCGCCGCATGTTGCCGTAATGGGGATGGGAACAATACCCGTAGACGCAAGGGCCACAACACCAGTGAAAATGCCAAGGGCTTTCCAACTATCTGATTTGATGGGGACGGCGCGTGTGGACCATTCCATCAACAATACGTCTTTATTCATTCTGAGGGCATTGATTTGCCTATGGGTACCGACGACCAATAAAATGTCCCCGGCTTCCAGTCTGATGTCATGCAAAGAGGTACGTATCATGCGTGACCTGCGTTGAATACCTAAAACCTTACAGCCGCCTTGTAAATGATATCCCACTTGTTCCAGCGTGCGGCCATCAAGCCTCGAGGCAGGCGCGACGATGACTTCTGCTATTGTTTGTCCACGGGAAACGTCTTGTTTTGCCATAGTTTCCTGATCATCCTGATCCGGTACGGTCAAAATACCCTTCAGCAAGTCTGGATCCCTGGATATTTTTTCATTTAAAATGGCCCGCGTGGTGGCAAGAATGATGGAATCACCTTCTTGAAAAATAATATCGTCAAATGGGGGTAAATATGTATGCGTGCCTCTCTGTACCAATCGCACGGTCATACGGGGCAAGTCAGGGAACATGCCGGCAATTGACTTCTTCCCAACCAGAGAATTTCCGTTAATGAGATCAAGCTGCACAATAAACTGCTTGCCGGTGATAAAATTAGTACTCTCATCTGCCGTGGAAAGTTTTTGGGGAAGTATGCGCGGTGCAATGAAAATAACGTAAAGCAATCCCAGAAAAGCAAGGAAAAGCCCTGGTATTGTGAAATCAAAAAAGTCAATATCGAGCCCTGTTTGACTTTTATAGCTTCCCGCCACGAGAAGATTCGTGCTGGAACCGATTAATGTGGTCATTCCCCCAAGGATTGCCACAAAACTCAGGGGCATCAGCACTAAGCTCGCTGATTTACCCATCTTGTCCAGCAGGGTAATCATTATTGGAATAAAAATAACGACAACCGGCGTGTTATTTAGCAGCGCACTGATTATCATGACAGCAACAAGACAAGACAAAATGATCGCCCGGGGATATACAATTCCGTGGCGGACAATATGTTGAGCCGGTGTCTCTAATGCTCCGGTTTGCACCATTCCCTGCCCAATTACGAGCAAAGCCAATATGGTGATGAGAGCAGGGTCCGCAAAACCTGAAAGCAGGGTTTTTAAGTCAAGAAGGCTAGAACCACTCGCATCAAGGACGGGCATAAAGTGAAATAATAACAGAAGAGTAGATATGGTGCCTAAAGACGTCACCTCCATGGAAAAGCGATCTATGGCATAGAAAAATATTGCCCCAAGAATAACAGCAAAAGTTGCCCACATCTGGACTGAAGGCTGCAACAATTCCATAGTTATATCCCCGATATTTACCCCGTTTCAAAAAGCAAATTATTACTGTATTTCGAATATTTACAGTATAATAGCAACCTGAATTTATTCTGTCTCTGAAAAAAGACTTAAAGCGAATACAGCTACATAAAGTCAGCAGGAAGTGACGGTGATTCCCTGAGAAGCAATATGGTAATGCGTCTGTTTTCAGCGCGCATGGGCCGGTCGGGAAGCAAGGGCTCAGTAGAGGCTTTGCCGAGTACTTCCGCTATTCTGTTAATCGAAACATTGGCATCACTAAGCACGCGGCGTGTCGCATTGGCTCTATCCGCACTAAGTTCCCAATTGCCATAATTCTTTCTGCTGGTAAAAGGCGAAGCATCTGTATGTCCGGAAATTGAAATACGATTTGGCATTTTGACCACAACAGCAGCAACGGCGCGGATCATTTTTTCTGCATAACTGTATAATTCAGCGGATCCGGGACGGAACATGGCACGATTGTCTTTATCCACCAATTGAATGCGCATACCATCTTCGGTAATATCCAGAAGCATCTGATCCTCCAGTTTGGACAATTCAGGACTTTCCTGAATCGCGACCTTAATTTCTTCAGACATCTGTTCGAAATATGCCTGTTCTTTTTTGGCCACCATTTCTGCAAATTTTTCTTCTTCGGAAGGGGTATCGTCTTTTTCTGGTTCTTCAGATTTAATTTCTGTTGTTGTTGGTATAGAGACAGTTACAGCACTCTCTTGAGCCCCGTCTGAATTCAGAGAAACGCCGCCAAGAATACCGTCTGCGCCGGATGATGCACTTGTAGAGGCCGTCGTCGGGGTGAAATATTCTGCAAGGCCTTCTTTTTGTTCTTTGGACGTGGCATTCAGCAGCCATAAAAGCATAAAGAAAGCCATCATGGCCGTAACAAAATCCGCATAGGCCACTTTCCACGCGCCGCCGTGGGCACCGCCGGATACTTTCTTGATGCGTTTTATAATTATTGGGCGTGTATCATCCGCCATCTTTTACCACCACTTGTCTTTTTATTTTAAAATATTAAAAAACATAATGCCGCTCTAAGGTTAACATACAGTTAGTCTGTTAACTATAAATCAGAAGAACGGTTGGTATGAACGATAAAACCAGCCACGCGCAGGGCATCGAGAATATCCTGCAGGTTTTCCCTGTCCCGGGTTTCCAGCGTGACGTTTGAATAGGTTTCCTTCGCAGGCAGCTCTGTGAATAGTCTATGATGGGAGACATCAATGATATTGCCGCCCAAATCACCGATGATTTTGGTGATCTGTGCCAAAGCGCCGGGGACATCAATCAAAATTATTCGCAGCCGTGTCACGCGGCCTTCCCGAACCAGGCCGCGCATGAGCAGTGACGCCAGCAGGCGGGGATCAATATTTCCGCCGCTGACGATCATGGCAACCTTTTTATCTTTAAATATTTCAGGATAACTGTTGATAGCGGCAAGCGGCGCAGCGCCGGCCCCTTCGGGTACGGTTTTTTCAATGGTCATCAACATACAAACGGCTTCTTCCAGTGCGTCTTCGCTGACCAGGAGAATATCATCCACCAGATCCTTGCAAATGGCATATGTTTTGGTGCCAATGGTTTTAACCGCGATCCCTTCGGCTAATGTAGAACCTTTGGGGATATAGTCATTATTATGAACCGCCCGGTGAAGGGAGGGAAACCGTTCAGCCTGAACGCCGATGACTTTTATATCGGGATTAATATGTTTTGCCGCCACGGCAACGCCGGAAATCAGACCGCCGCCGCCGACGGGAACCAGAATAATATCAAGATCAGGACAGGCGTCCATTATTTCAAGGCCGATCGTGCCTTGCCCGGCAATAACATCCAGATCGTCAAAAGGATGAACCAATGTTAAATTCTTTTCTTTGGCAAGCTTTATCGCATGTTCCGCCGTATCATCAAAACGTTCGCCGTAAAGCACGACATTTGCGCCATGTTCTTCGGTTTGTCGCACTTTCACAAAGGGGGTGTTGACCGGCATAACGATGGTGGTTGGGATATTAAGCCGATTTCCGTGGTAGGCAACGCCCTGAGCATGATTGCCGGCTGAGGCGGCGATTACGCCATTTTTTTTCTGCTTATCCGTCAGATTTACTAATTTATTCAAAGCGCCGCGTTCCTTAAATGATGCGGTGAACTGAAGATTTTCAAATTTCAGATATATTTCGGCGCCAGTCAGTTTAGACAAGGTAACGGATTTATTCAAAGGCGTTGACACGATAGCCCCTTTTAAGGCCTGCGCGGCTATTTGAATATCCTTGAAAGTTACCGATTGCGTATCTTTGTTCATCATAAGTCCGAAATTTAATATTGGAAATTCTGCAGTTTCAGCCGTGTATATTGTTTATAAGGGAAAAAGTCCAAAATAATTTGTGAAAGAGCAGGAATAACGTCAAACCCCAGCCCAGGGCCGGACCCTAGTTAATCAGGCAGAATACGCCGTAACAGCTATCAAAAATATATTTAAAGAATAAATATAAAATAATGTCCATCCCCGTTAAAATCAAACAAATGGGCAGGGCAATATATTTCAGAATATAATACAAGGCCCATTTGGTTGGTTTCGGCGCGGGAATTTCATAACCCATAACATTTGGTCTGGTTTTTTTTCTGCCAAACATAAAATAACCGTTTAATTTAAATTCAAAAACTGTAACCTGTCACTATTCATATAGGTTTTATGGTTAATATAAAGAAAAAATGTCACAAATTAATATCACTTGGAACGGCATATCTCAGGAAAAATGGGATGTTTTGTTAAGACAGGCCGAACGCTGTGCTTTTCAACAGGCTTGGGCATATGGTGCGTTGTTCGCGCAAAATAATCTTGATGTGAACCGGTTTGTTGCCCGTGATGTTAGCTGTGATGTTGCCCGTGATGTTGCCCGTGATGTTAGCTGTGATGTTGCCAGTGATGTCAGCCGTGATAATGGCGCGCCTATCGCTATCGGTCAAATTATTACGCGGCGTTATTTCGGTTTCGTAAAATTTTCCCTTTTGCTTAAAGGACCCATTTGGCTCGGGAATGTCACAACAGATCAAAAAGAAATAATCCTACAAAATATCCGCGCTCGGTATCCTCTGAAAAGATTCAATCTGTTTACTTTTAGCCCCGATGAAAAAACTGGGCAGGCGAAATATGAAGATATGGGGTTTCGTGAGATTATTACGGGGAATTCCACCGTTCTTATTGATCTTAAATTACCCGAGGATGCGCTTTGGCAAAATTTATATGGCAAAAACCGTACAGATATTCGTAAGGCGGAAAAAAATAATTTTGAGGTGATTTTCAGCGACCATAATCATATTTATACGGACTGGCTGCTTAAAAAGGAAAAAAAACAGCAAAAAGAAAAGAAATATCAGGGGCTTCCTGTAGGGTTGAGTAAAAATTACGGTCTGCTCTATGCTCCTGGGCAAGGGGTATTTACGGCTTTTGCCGTTAACAAAGAGAAAAATACCCCCATATGCGGAATTTTGGTTTTACGGCATGGAGATTGTGCGACATACCATATTGGCTGGAATGGCCGGGAAGGCCGAAAATGCCGCGCCTTAAATCTGCTGTTATGGCAAATGATACTTAAATTAAAGCAAGCAGGTGTGGCAACATTGGACCTCGGCGGGATAAATACGGCTGAAGGCGCTGATATCGCGCGTTATAAACTTCAGTTTGGCGGTCGTGTTATCAAACTGGGCGGCACCTTTATGTGAAAATCAACAATTGCCGCTGATTTCCATATTTTTACTATAAATAAATATATTAATTAAAACTTTCTCTAAAATAAGACTTTTTTAACATCCTTTTCTTATAACTGTCTCAAATAGGGACAGGAATCCTGATCTCAAATAAAGTTGTCAGGCTAAAAAGAGGCTTCGGTTAAATGCTTATTATTGTTGGTATTCTTGTTACCATGGGTATGGTTTTCGGTGGGTTTATCCTTGCAGGTGGTAAGATGGCACCGGTTTTGAAGGCGCTGCCTTTGGAGGCAATGATGATTGGCGGGGCCGCTGCGGGATCATACATGGTCAGTAACGGCGGGGGTGTTGCCAAAAAAGGGATGAAGGGGCTTGGTCATGCCATTAAAGGCCCCAAATGGAAATCACAGGATTATATCGACTTATTATCCCTGATGTTCTTACTGACAAAATTGATCAAAACCAAAGGCGTGATCGCCCTGGAAGCCCATATAGAAAATACAGAAGAAAGCAAAATTTTCAATAATTTTGAAAGGGTAAGCAGTGATCACCATGTTACAGATTTCATCTGTGATTATTTACGGATGACCACGATGAATTTTGATGACCCTTATCAGGTAGAAGACGTATTGCTCAAAGACCTTGAAAAACATCACCATGAGGAAAGCGAGGGCGCGCATGCTTTAAGTGTTGTCGGCGAGGCCTTTCCAGCTCTTGGTATTGTTGCGGCGGTTTTAGGCATTATTAAAACCATGGGCAGTATCGACCAGCCGGTTGAAATCCTGGGTGCCATGATTGGCGGCGCATTGGTTGGCACATTCCTTGGTATTTTGATTTCCTATACTATTGCCGCCCCCTGGGCAGGACGACTACAGCAGGTTGTCGATGAGGAAAGCCATTTCTTCAATGTGATCAAGGATGTTATTGTCTCACATTTACATGGTAATGCGCCGCAAATTTCTGTTGAGATTGGCCGTAAAAGCATACCCAGTCATTTACAGCCCACTTTCTATGAACTGGATGAAGCGGTTAATGAATTACCAAATGAATTGTTGGCCTAAAATTTAAGCCTTCAGTATTTTAGCAAGCCTTGGCGCAAAATAGGTTAAAATACCTGACGCGCCGGCGCGTTTAAAAGCCATCAGGCTTTCTAGCATAACCTGATCCAAATCCAGCCAGCCGTTTTGGGCAGCGGCATGGAGCATCGCATATTCGCCGCTTACCTGATATGCATATGTGGGATATTTATATTCGGATGTAATCCGATGAATAATATCAAGATAGGGCATTCCTGGCTTGATGATAAGCATATCAGCCCCTTCGTTAATATCCATTATGACTTCTCTCAAGGCTTCATCGCTGTTGGCAGGGTCCATTTGGTAGCTGTTTTTGCCACCTGATTTAATATTTCCGGCGGAGCCAATCGCCTCCCGGAAGGGGCCATAAAAAGCAGAAGCATATTTCGCGGCATAGGCCATGATTTGCGTATTAATATGATTATTTTCTTCCAGTGCTTCCCGAATTGCCCCAATGCGTCCGTCCATCATATCGGATGGCGCAAGAATATCACATCCGGCCTCTGTTTGAAGGATGGCCTGTTTCATCAGAATATCTATTGTTTCATCATTGGCCACATAGCCGTCAATCACAATCCCGTCCTGCCCATGAGTGGTATAGGGGTCCAGCGCCACATCACAAATGATGCCAATTTCAGGAACAGCGTCTTTAACGGCTTTAATGGTACGGCATATAAGGTTGTCCGGATTAAGGGCTTCCGCGCCATCCTCTGTTTTTAAATCCTGAGGCGTTTGCGGAAATAATGCAACCGCCGGGATGCCTGATTTAGCGGCCTTTTCAATTTCAGGGATAAGCAAATCTATTGATCTGCGCATGACGCCCGGCATGGCGGTTATTTCAGTAGCGACATTGCTGCCGTCCTGAACAAAAACGGGCCAAATAAGGTCATCGACAGACAGGGTGTTTTCACGAACGAGCCTTCTGGACCACTCACTTTTGCGATTCCTTCTCGGGCGATGATAGGGATAGCTATAGGATTCTGACATGCTGTTCATAATATTTTTCCCAAATATAGCTGTATATTACCTTCAAAAGTGATCGTCAGAAATGTAAAAATTTTTCTGTTAGTTAAGACCTTATTAGGAGTTGTTATACTATTATTACCAGGAAAATATAGTAAATTACATTTTTTATAGGGATAATTAGAATGTCATCGTTAGGCCATAGCAGCAGTTTGATTGGGGGACATGAGACTCCGGAAGCCAGATCAAAATTAAATTTTCTGGAATGTCTTCGCTTGATTGAAAGACTACACAGAAGGATGCTTGATATCGTAAAAAACCGGCTCGACAGCGTGGGGATGAATGATGTGAACAGCGTTCAGGCCTTGTTGTTGTATAATATAGGTGATCATGAGATGACGGCCGGTGATCTTCGTAATCGTGGATATTATTTAGGGTCAAATGTTTCCTATAACCTTAAAAAACTGGTCGAATCCGGTTATATAAATCAGGAACGTGCCGAACATGACAGGCGGGCTCTGCGGATATGGTTAAGTCCAAAAGGAAAAGAAGTTTGCGATTTAGTAGGCGATCTTTTTGATGAAAACCTCGATCTTGTAAAAGATAAAAAAGTATTTGAAGATGATGATGTTTCCGAACTTCGCAATTCATTGCGCAAACTGGAAGGTTTCTGGACAGACCAGCTGCGTTTTCAATCGTTCTAAGTAATTTTAACAACCTTTGATTAGTATCAAGTAATTTTATATAATAGTTTAGTATAGTGCATCCGTAATTTGACAGAAGATCAGGTGACAGATATTGTAACATTGTCGTTTCGTTATTTAATATTGTGTTTGGTTATATTTATATGATAAAGCCGTGTTTCTGATTTCAAAATGACGGGATTTTGAGTCAGGCGTGTGAATAAGCGCTGGGTAAAATTTTTAAGATGGACCATGCAATGGATTATAATCAGATATTCTCTGATGCATTAAATACTGTAAAAGAAGAAGGCCGGTATCGTGTTTTTACAGATATCGTTCGCCAAAGAGGAAATTTCCCAAATGCTGTATGGCATACGGACGAAGGTGTGAAAGACATCACCGTCTGGTGCAGCAATGATTATTTAGGGATGGGGCAGCACCCCAAAGTTATTTCCGCCATGCAGGAAACGTTAAATAATACCGGCGCCGGTGCCGGCGGCACAAGGAACATTGGCGGGACCAACCATGTTCATGTAGAGCTGGAACAGGAATTGGCGGATCTTCATGGCAAGGAGGCAGGCCTTCTTTTTACCTCTGGTTATATTTCCAATGATGCCACCCTTAGTACAATGGCCAAATTGATGCCGGGATGCGTTATTTTCTCTGATGAACTCAACCATGCTTCCATGATTGAGGGAATTCGCCATAGCGGCTGCAAAAAACATATTTTCCGCCATAATGATGTTCAACATCTGGAAAGTCTTCTTAAGGCCACGGATCCTGATGTTCCGAAACTTATTGCTTTTGAATCAGTCTATTCCATGGACGGTGATTTTGCGCCCATAAAAGAATTTTGTGACCTTGCCGATAAATATAATGCCCTGACATATCTTGATGAGGTACACGCGGTTGGTATGTACGGTAAACACGGCGGCGGCGTTTCGGAACAGGAAGGCCTGCGGGATCGCCTTACCGTTATTGAGGGGACATTAGGCAAGGCTTTTGGTTTGATGGGCGGCTATATCACCTCAAGTTTTGTTATTGTTGATGCTATTCGCAGTTATGCGCCGGGCTTTATTTTTACCACATCTCTTTCCCCTGTCATTGCGGCCGGGGCACTTGCAAGCGTGCGGCATTTAAAGACAAGCCAGACTGAACGTCATATTCATCAGGAACGTGCCTTTACCTTAAAGGAAAAATTACGCAGCGTGGGGCTGCCTGTCATGCCTTCTGTGAGCCATATTGTTCCTGTTCTGGTGGGTGATCCTGTGATCTGCAAGCAAGCATCGGATATTCTGCTGAATGAATTTCAAATTTATGTGCAGCCGATTAATTATCCGACTGTTTCGCGCGGTACAGAAAGACTGCGTTTTACGCCAAGCCCCCTCCATACAGATGAAATGACAGACCATTTGGTTGATTCTTTAAAGACTGTTTGGGCGCGTCTTGATATTAACAAATTTGCCAAGGCGGCCTGAAACGACGTTTCATAATATTAAGGACATGTGAATGCGTAATGAAGAAGGCAGCTATATTGTCGAATTCATTCAAATAGGAACTTCTGTGAAGGTTTCGGCTATTGACCCTGAGTCTGGACGCGAGGTGTCAATTGTCGGCCCGGCATCTGCAGCGCGCAGCCATTTGTCCCAGGTCGCTGTGAATAAGTTAAAATATATCCTCGCTAAAGAAAACTTATAATAAGCCGTCCGCCCATTTTTCATTTACACCATTTTTCAATTACATATGGCACTGGCCGTATTTTTTTCACTTTTCCCATATATGCAGGTAGGAAAAGCAGTGACCTTATGATATGTAGACTTTAATATGGTCAAAACTTACCCGGATTTTGATCGGGTATATGAATAGGGGCTGATTTAATGTCTAAAGAAAACATCGTGTTAGCAGCTGATCACGGCGGATATGATTTAAAGCTTATCCTCAAGGACTTTCTATTGGAACAGGGCTTTGATGTTTTAGACCTGGGATGCAATGGCCCTCAGTCGGTGGATTATCCGGATTATGCCCAGGCCCTCACGGATGCTATCAAAGAAAACAGAGCCTCTCGGGGGGTGCTTGTCTGTGGCTCGGGGATTGGCATTAGCATTGCCGCCAATCGTCATGCTCATATCAGAGCAGCCTTGGTTCATGACCGCCTTAGCGCAGAATTAAGCCGTCAACATAATAATGCCAACGTCATTGTTATGGGGGGCAGGCTCATAGGAATGGATGTTGCTAAAGACTGCCTGAAGGCTTTTTTGAATACAGAATTTGAAGGTGGACGCCATCAAAAACGTATTGATAAGATGTCTTGATTTTTTAAGTGTAAAATATTGATTTTAGGATTTATATAATATGACTACTTTCACTGATATGACGGATTTTTTTAATGTAGGCCTCTCGGAGAGTGATCCAGAGCTATTTAAAAGCATCACCCTCGAACTTGGGCGTCAACAAGAACATATTGAGCTTATTGCGTCAGAAAATATTGTCAGCCGGGCTGTCATGGAAGCACAGGGTTCCGTGATGACCAACAAATATGCCGAAGGTTATCCGGGACGGCGTTATTACGGCGGCTGTGAATATGTCGATATCGCAGAAAATATTGCTATCGAGCGGGCAAAAAAGCTGTTCAATGCCGCTTATGTCAATGTACAGCCGCATTCCGGCGCGCAGGCGAATGGCGCGGTTAATTTAGCCTTGCTGCAACCGGGCGATACAATACTTGGCATGTCATTGGCTGCTGGTGGCCATTTAACCCACGGCGCGCCGCCGGCTCAGTCTGGAAAATGGTTTAATGCGATTCAATATGGTGTCAGCAAAAAAGATTCCATGGTTGATTTTGATGAAGTTGAGCGCCTTGCGAAAGAACATAAACCGAAAGTTATCATCGCTGGCGGCTCCGCATATCCACGTTTTATCGATTTTAAGAGATTTCGGGAAATTGCCGATGCGGTAGGTGCTTATTTCTGGGTTGATATGGCCCATTTTGCGGGTCTTGTTGCAGGCGGCGCACATCCAAACCCGCTTGAGCATGCCCATATTGTGACCACCACGACCCACAAGACGTTACGGGGGCCGCGCGGCGGCATGATCCTGACCAATGATCCTGATTTGGCTAAAAAAATTAATTCGGCGGTATTTCCCGGTTTGCAAGGCGGGCCATTAATGCATGTAATCGCGGCCAAGGCCGTTGCTTTTGGTGAAGCACTGAGACCGGAATTCAAGAAATATACCCAAAGAGTTGTTGAAAATGCCCGCGCTCTGGCGGCACGTCTTGTCGAAGGCGGCTGTGATATTGTATCCGGCGGGACAGACACACATTTAATGCTTGTTGACTTACGGCCCTTGGGGCTCACTGGCCGTGATGCGGATAATTCATTGGGCCGGGCCAATATAACCTGTAACAAGAATGGTATTCCTTTTGATCCTGAAAAACCCATGGTAACATCCGGTATTCGCTTAGGCACGCCTGCTGGAACAACACGCGGGTTTAATAGCAGGGAATTTGAAATGATTGGTGATCTCATCATTGAAATTTTAACCGGCCTTCAAGCGAACCCTGAGGATAACAGCGCGGCAGAAGAGTCTGTACGGAAAAAAGTCATTGCCCTATGTAAAGATTTTCCAATTTACTGATTTGTAAGGCCCAAGTTTTAAGGCCCAAGTTTAAGGAACCAATATATGCGGTGCCCATTTTGTGGAAATGACGATACTCAGGTAAAAGACAGTCGTCCGACTGAAGATAATTCTGCCATTCGGCGCCGGCGATCCTGTAATGGCTGCGGCGCACGTTTTACCACGTTTGAGAGAGTACAGCTTCGCGAATTGGTCGTTGCTAAAAAGAATGGTAAAAAAGTACCGTTCGAGCGAATCAAGCTGGAACGGTCCGTCAATCTTGCGCTTCGCAAGCGGCCCATTGAAGAAAACCGTATTGAATTATTAATCAATGGTATCGTCAGGCAACTGGAAAGCCTGGGCGAATCAGAGGTTCAGACAGAAGAAATCGGCAAGTTGATTATGGAAGGCCTCAAAAATATGGATACAGTGGCCTATGTTAGATATGCCTCAGTCTATAAGGATTTCAGGGAAGCTCAGGATTTTGAAAAATTTGTCGAACAGATTGCTGACCCTGACCAGAATAAATAAAATAGGCCCAAAATGAAAAAATCCAAGCAAGCCTTGAAACAGAAAACAGACAGTGATTATATGAAAATGGCCCTTGGGCTGGCGCGGCGCGGGCAGGGCAATACATGGCCTAATCCGTCTGTTGGCTGCGTAATTGTCAATAAGGCGGGCCATGTCATTGGCCGCGGTCATACGGGCTCTGGTGGCCGTCCTCATGGGGAAACTGCCGCTTTAGCGCAATCGGGCAGGGCGGCCATGGGGGCCACAGCTTATATTACGCTTGAGCCTTGCGCGCATCATGGCAAAACGCCGCCTTGCGCCGAAGCTCTTGTCATGGCCGGTATTTCCAGGGTGGTTGTGGCCATAACAGATCCGGATGACCGTACGTCAGGTAAGGGCATAGAAATACTCAGGAACGCGGCTGTTCAGGTTGATTTAGGCGTCTGCCAAACAGAAGCAAAGGCGGTAAATTCAGGTTTTTTTAAGCGCATTATTGAAAATAAGCCTTTCGTTACCATGAAAATTGCGGCCTCATTGGACGGCATGATTGCACCGGCTTCAGGTCGCGAAAAGGCTTCAGCTCGTAAAAAATGGATTACGGGCCCGGAATCGCGCCAGCGCGGACATTTGCTCAGGGCTAATCATGATGGTATCCTTGTCGGCATTGGCACGATTTTAGCTGATAACCCCTCACTTGATTGCCGGCTTCCGGGTCTTGAAAACCGCTCGCCAGTAAGACTTATTCTGGATAGCCATTTAAGAATTCCTGAAGACTGTACCGTGGTTGATACGGCAAAAAATCAACCAACCTGGATAATAACAGGGCCGGGCAACGACCAGAAGAAAGCGCAGCTTGAAAATAAATCTGTCCATATTATATGTTGTAATATGAATGAGGCGGGCCAAATTGATCTTGAAAATATGATGACGTTACTCGCAGCAAAGGGCCTCACCCGCATTTTATCGGAGGGAGGCGCGCAAGTTAACGCTTCCCTGATCAGGGCAAGTCTGGTAGACCGGCTATATTGGTTCCGATCAACAGATATCATAGGGGATGATGGACTGCCGGCACTACATTCGATTGGATTAACTGAATTAGAGAAAAGACCAAATTTTTCATTGATCCGAACAGGCCGAACCGGAAATGATATTTGGCAGGAGTTTATGATCTAAGATGTTTACCGGGATTATTACCGACGTTGGTGCCATTAGGGAAATTTCTCAGAACGGCGATACACGTATCATATTAAATACTTCTTTTGACACGGAAACTATTGACATTGGGGCCTCCATTGCCTGTTCCGGCGTGTGCCTGACCGTCGTTGACAAGGGGGATGACTGGTTTGCAATTGACGCTTCTGCAGAAACCCTGTCCTGCAGTAATCTTGGCGATTGGGTAAAGGGATCACCGGTCAATCTCGAAAGAGCCCTAAAAGTTGGCGATGAGCTTGGCGGACATATTGTGACAGGCCATGTAGACGGCGTTGGCGAAATTTTGTCCCTCACGTCCGAGGGCGAAAGTAAAAGATTATGTTTCTCTGTGCCGGATCATTTAGCAAAATATATTGCTGAAAAAGGGTCGATAACCATAAACGGCGTTTCTTTAACGGTTAATGACGTTGTTGACAGCAAGGATAAAGCAACCTTCTTCGAGATTAATATTATCCCTCATACACAGCAAAAAACAACTTTTTCTCAGGCTAAAATGGGGGATAAGGTCAATCTGGAAATAGATGTTTTGGCGCGATATGTCGCCAGAATCAATCAATCAATCAATAAATACATACATGAATCAATAGATGTATGACTGAATTTAACGAATAAGAGTTTTATTATGCCACAAAGTTTTTTATCCCCCATTGAAGACGTTCTGGAAGATGCCAGAAATGGCAGGATGTTTATTCTTGTTGATGATGAGGATCGTGAAAATGAGGGCGACCTGATCATTCCTGCTCAAATGGCCACCCCGGATGCAATCAATTTTATGGCAAAATATGGCCGGGGCCTGATCTGCCTGACCGTTGATAAAAAAAGAGCCGAAATACTTGGCCTTCCTCCGATGAGCAGCAACAATAGAGCGCGGAATAATACGGCATTTACGGTTTCTATTGAGGCTAAAGAAGGCATTACAACCGGTATTTCTGCAGCAGACAGAGCTCATACAATTGCCGTAGCGATTAATACGGATTTGGGCGGCGATGATATTGTCTCGCCCGGACATATTTTTCCGATCGTCGCGCGGGATGGCGGCGTATTGGTCAGGGCCGGCCATACAGAAGCCGCTGTCGACATGGCCCGGCTAGCAGGGCTTACGCCGGCTGGTGTGATTTGTGAAATCATGAATGATGATGGCACGATGGCGCGCTTGCCTGATCTTGTGGAATTTGCCAAAAAGCATAAGCTGAAAGTGGCCACTATTGCGGACTTGATTGCCTATCGCAGAAAAGTTGATAACCTTGTAGGCTGCATTGAAGAAACAGTCATCGATTCAGAATATGGCGGAGAGTTTAAGCTGCGGGTTTATGAGGTAAAGGATGATAATGCGCAGCATTTTGCCCTCGTTAAAGGTAACCTTTCAAAAGATGCCCCGGTATTGGTGCGTATGCATCCCTTTAATATATTTGATGATTTGTTAAGCACAAAAGGTAATAACCGAAGTCAGCTACATCGGGCCATGGCTGAAATTGGGGAAATAGGGTCGGGTGTCATCGTCTATTTGCGAGAATACTCAACAACAATTATTACAGACCAGATTGCCCGCAAAGCCGGGAAAAAAAATATATCCAAGGACAGTTTCCTCAGAAATTACGGTATTGGGGCTCAAATATTGGTTGATTTGGGGATTAAGGATTTAATTCTCCTCTCCAATACGGAACAGCATGTGGTTGGCATAGAAGGATATGACCTTAACATTGTTGAGCAGCGAAAATTTGATGATACTATTGAAGTTGGTCTCATTCATACCAAGAAATAAGAGATAAAAATGCCCAGACCATACCATTTGCTGATTGTTGAATCACCCTATTACAAAGATATTACCAACGAATTGATTAAGGGGGCCATTGATGTTCTTGACAAGGCGGGCGCAACTTATGATCGGATTAGCGTGCCGGGTGCCTTTGAAATTCCGGCAGCCATTCGTTTTGCCGCAGATGCGACGGCGGCTAGCCGCAAAAATTATGATGGTTATAATTATGATGGTTATGTTGCCTTAGGCTGCGTTATTCGCGGCGAGACATCGCATTATGATTATGTTTGCGGTGAAAGTGCCCGGGGAATGCAGGAACTGGCAATCAAAGATAGACTTGCCATAGGTTACGGTGTATTGACCGTTGAGAACCGTGATCAAGCGTGGGCCCGGGCATCGTTAAGCCAAGGCAATAAAGGCGGCTTCGTTGCAGAAGTTGCCCTCAGAATGATCGAATTGAAACAAAAATTTGGGCTGACTGAGTAATGCGTAAAGACCCTAAGAAACCTGAAACTAAACCGGGCGGTGCCAGAAGTGCCGCAAGACTTGGGGCCGTGCAGGCGCTTTATCAGATGGATATAAGTGGCCAAGCTTCAGAACAGATTATCGCTGAGTTCATTGATTTTCGCCTGGGTGAGGTCATCGAAGGTGATCATTATGCAGAGGCCGATACACAATTTTTCAATGATCTCGTGAAGGGTGTTGAAGACCGAAAGACTGACATAGATGGTTATGTGGCCGGGGCATTGTCAGAGGATTGGACTCTGGCGCGGATAGAGTCTGTTGCGCGCGGCATATTGCGCGCCGGGACTTATGAATTAATGGCGCGCCCGGATATTCCGACATCTGTTGTCATTAACGAGTATGTTGATGTGGCTAAAGCCTTTTTTGATGATAACAAACCCGGATTTGTTAACGGTGTTTTGGACAAACTTGCGAAAAAAATTCGGACCTAATTCTTAATTAATATAATTTTTGATTTTTGGGAGCTACAAACTGGGTTCAGGTGAATTCGATCTCATATCCCGATATTTTGCCCCATTGTCTGCCAAAGGGAAGCCTGCCTATGGCTTAATGGATGATGCGGCTATTTTAACGCCGCCCGAGGGCCGGGATCTTATATTCACCAAAGATGCCCTTGTCGCTGATGTTCATTTTTTTGCTAATGACCCGGCGGATCTTGTGGCACGTAAAGCAATGCGGGTCAATCTTTCAGACCTGGCGGCAATGGGCGCCGCACCTCTTGGTTATCTTCTGGCGCTCGCCATACCCAAAGATATGAAAAATATTGAAGACTGGTTGGCCCAATTTTCCGCTGGCCTTAAGAGAGATCAAAAAGAATTTGGCTGGTCTGTGTTTGGCGGTGATACTGTTTCAACGTCAGGCCCGTTAATGATTTCCTTGACGGCTATTGGTTCTGTCGGCAGGGGGCAGGCCTTAATGCGGCGCGGGGCAAAGGTCGGGGATAACATTTATGTTTCCGGAACCTTGGGTGATGCGGCATTTGGGCTGAAGTGCCTTAAAGGTAACATAACGCCGGCGAACAAAGTTCTGGTTGATCGTTATCATCTGCCCCGTCCAAGGCTTGAATTGGGGCAAAGGCTATCTGGGATTGCAACTTCGGCCATGGATATTTCAGATGGCTTAGCAGGAGATATACGTCATATTTGCGGCTTATCCGGCCATGGCGCAGAAATTGATTCCCGATTAATTCCACTTTCAGGCGAAGTTAGTAAGCTTTTAGAAAGTTTCCCATCGTATAAGAAGCTTGTCTGGAATGGCGGTGATGATTATGAATTGCTCTTTACTGCGCCAGATGACATGAGGGTGGACGTCGACAGATTATCAAGGGAGCTTGACCTTCCGTTAACAAATATCGGGCGCATTACCACTGGGAAAAAAGTGATTATTAGAGGCTCTGATGGTATGAATTTATTACAAAATGATCAAGGGTTTAGGCATTTTTGATATCTAACGGGGCTTTAAATATGACAGAAGAAGAAACTCAAGAAAATACAGATGATGCAACAGTAGAAGAAAAACCAAAGAGCAGTGGTAAAAAGAATCTTATCATTGGCATTTTGGTTGGTCTGCTACTTGGTGGGGCCGGCGGGGTTGGGGCCATCATTATGATGAGCGATGGTGAAGCACCTGAAGAACATCAAGAAGAAATTGTCAAAAAAGAAGAACCAAAGATAGACGCGCATTTTGTCAAAATGGAACGGGTAAATATTCCGCTGGTATCTCAACAGCGTGTCCTTGGAAACCTGATTGCTGATTTTTCAATCAAGGTTGACGGCAATGACAATAAAATGGAAGTTATCCGTAACTTGCCAGAGATCCGGGATGCCATGCTGCGCCATTTTAGCGAAAATTCTATTGGGAAGGCGGAAAGTCCGGGCAGCATCGATTACCCAAAACTAAAGGAATCCATAAAGGATATCAGCAACAAAACCCTTAAAGAAGCCCTGGTGCTGGATGTTATGGTTGTACAGGTACGTCAATTCTAGGTGAATTGTTTTGCTCAGGATATCGCTCTAATTACCGGGCTGGACACTTGAGGGGCCGCCGGCACCAAAACGACCGATATTGCCAAACAGCTCCTGCAGGAAGCTTAATTCACGGCCATGGGTTTGTGTGGCTTCACCTACGGGACTTATTTCATTGAGATCATCAAGCGTATAATTATCGACCGCAACAACATAGCCATCATCGTCGAAACGAATGGCAATTATATTTAATTCAGTAATTTTTTCCTTAAAAAAAGCCAGACTTTCTGACTTCTTGGAATAATAATACCAGTTATCATTATCGAAAGTCGCGGCGGAAGAGGGGCTGCCCAACATTTTCTTGACGGAATCCTGTGTATCTACCTGTGCTCTAATGGAACTCACCATTTCAGCGTCAGGCGTATAGCCGCGAACAAACTTTCGCGAAGTGCATCCGCCAAGAGCGAATAATGCAATAGTCAAAATGATGATCGTTTTTGTCGTTTTTTTCATTGGTGAATGGATGTCCATTTTACAAAAATATGTTCGCTTTTATTTGCAGTTTATGCAGTAGCATGATACCTAACGCAAAATATAGCACAAAATGGCACCTGTCATCCTGCTAGTCAATATTTTTAATATTTCAATATGAACCTTTATAAGGTGAACAGGACTGAATGTTTAATTTTTTTAATAAAAATAGAAAAACAAAAGATATTGCCCATGAATTATTCACAAAAATTGTGACGCAATCGCGTCAGCTCAGGTTTTATGAGAGCTGGCAGGTTACAGATACACTGGACGGAAGGTTTGACTTAATTATTCTTCATGTATGTTTGGTTGTTGATCGGCTTGAGCCGCATTCGCAAGATAGAAAGGTCGCCCTGTTAATACGCTACCTGCAAGAAGTATTATTTGACAATATGGATATGTCATTACGAGAATTAGGCGTCGGCGATATGAGCGTCGGGAAAAAAATTAAAATTATGGCAGAGGCCTATTATGGTCGGAAAAAAACATATCAGGAGATAATTCGGTCTAATAACGGTCCCAAAGACCTTAAAGATGCCTTGGTACGCAATATTTACCGCGATCAGAAACCGGATGATAAAACCCTTGAAGACTTTGTTTCTTATGTTTTCCGTCAAATAGAATGCCTTGAAAAACAGCCCTATGAAGATTTAATGTCAGGGAAAATAATTTTTACAGAAGTGATATAAACTAAATGTCAGTAGATGAAAACAAGAGCGGGGATGCCCCGGAAACTTTACCGGAAACTTTAAATAAATTTTCTGGAAATGAATTTTCTGGAAATGAATTCTCCAGACCAATTGATGTCACAACAATAGGGAAAAATGGCCGCCATTTTGATTTTCAGGCAACAGAATCCGAGAAATCAGCATTGGCCCGGCGTTACGACATTTTGGACATTCAAAAACTTACCGCTAAATCTGTCATTAAACCGGCTAAAAAAGGGCAATATAATCTTCAGGCTTCTTATTGTGTTAATCTGAAACAAGCTTGCAGCCTGTCCCTTGAAACAGTAGAAGATGAAATTTCAGGCAAGTTTACAGTAACTTTGCAACATCCGCCGCGAGAATCAAATAAACAATCACAAAATGAAGATGTGGAAATTGCTTTTGATCTTGATGAAGGCGACATTGAGTATTTAAATTCAAATCAGGTAGATGCAGGGGAACTGATAGCCCAATATATTTCCCTTGAAATCAACCCTTACCCCCGCAAGCCGGGTGCCATCGGTAAAGTAGGTGGACAAAAAATTATTCAGGAAGAGGACGTGGATATGGTCCAGAAGAAGAAAAATCCTTTTGCTGTTTTAGAAAGTTTAAAACATAAGACTTGAAGATAGTCTATTATTCAGTATTGTCGTGAATAATAGAGGTGCGGCGCTAATATATGTCGTTTCAAGCGTACCCAGATACAGAATATATTGTTTTATGGTTTTGAATTTATGTAAACAGGTTACAGGCTCAGGGCCAGAAATCAGATTGAAGAGTTATTTTGACGCGTGAAAATATAATTTCTTTGGATGCCATGGGGGGAGATGACGCACCCCAAATCGTAATTGAGGGCGCGAGCATTGCGCGTGAGAGATTGCCGAATGTCAGATTTCTGATATTTGGGGATGAGACCAGAATAGCCCCATTGGTAACCAAATATCCAATCCTGAAAGAAAATTGCGAAATTCATCATACGGATAAATTTGTATCGGCGGATGAAAAGCCGGGGCAAGCCCTGAGGCGTGGACGCGAATCCAGCATGGGACTGGCCATTCAATCTGTAAAAGAGGGAAAGGCGGTCGCCGCCGTGTCGGCGGGTAATACCGGCGCCTTGATGGCTATGGGCAAATTTATGTTGAAAACCATGCCGGGTATTGCAAGACCGGCCATGACATCATTATTACCCACGTCTTGTGGGGAAAGTATCATGCTTGATTTGGGGGCTAATGTCGAATGTAATGAGAAAAACCTCGTGCAGTTTGCCATAATGGGCGCCGCTTTCGCCCGAACGGTTCTGGGACTTTCCAATCCTTCTGTGGCACTGCTTAATGTCGGTGTGGAGGAATTAAAAGGTAATGAGATTATCAAAAATGCGGACCGGATGTTACGGAATGCTAACCTGCCGATGGACTATGTTGGTTTTACCGAGGGACATGGCCTTGCCAATGGCGAAGTTGATGTGGTTGTCACCGATGGCTTTACAGGCAATGTGGCGCTGAAAACAGCAGAGGGTACGGCACGCATGATTGCCGGAATGATGAAGGCTGCACTTTCAGATTCAATAATGTCTAAAATTGGCTATCTATTTGCGAAACCCGCCTTGATGGGGCTTAAAGATCATCTTGATCCCAATAATCATAATGGTGCTGTATTTATGGGACTGAATGGTTTGGTCATAAAAAGCCACGGCAGCGCGTCTTCCGCCGGCTTTGCCAGTGCCATTGGCGTGGCCGCTGATATGGCTGAGAATGATCTCTCCGGAAAAATTATCAAAGACCTAAAGTTGTTTGAAACCCACGACAACGAAGACATCGAGGAAAAGATTGTATGACCGCTTTTCGTTCTATTGTTGCAGGCTGTGGCTCGTATCTTCCCGAAAAAATCATTACAAATAAAGAAATGGAAGATATTGTCGATACCACGGATGAATGGATTATCGAACGAACCGGCATTAAACAACGTCATATTGCCGCTGATGATGAATTAACATCAGACCTTGCCGTTAAAGCCGCCCAAAGGGCATTGACAGACGCCGGCCTGACGGCAAATGACATTGACCTGATCGTCCTGGCAACCTCAACCCCGGATCAGACATTTCCGTCAACGGCAACGCGTGTTCAGGCGGCCCTTGGGATGGATAAGGGGGCAGCCTTTGATGTGCAAGCCGTCTGCTCAGGATTTATTTATGCTCTGGCAACAGCGGATAACTTTGTTCGCGCAGGCCAAGCCAAACATGTTCTTGTGATCGGCGCGGAAACCTTTTCCCGCATTCTTGATTGGAAGGATCGCACGACATGTGTGTTGTTTGGTGATGGGGCAGGTGCTGTAGTGTTATCTGCAGGCCCAAGTTCCGGCACCAATAAGGATCAGGGAATTTTATCTTCTCATCTTCATTCCGATGGCCGATATAACGATCTTCTTTATGTGGATGGCGGCGTGTCATCTACAAAGTCGACGGGTTATTTGCGTATGAAGGGTAAAGAAGTCTTTCGCCATGCCGTTGTTAATCTGGCATCTGTCGTCAAAGAAGCATTGGACTTTAATGGATTAACCACCGATGATGTGGATATGGTAATTCCCCATCAAGCCAATAAGCGTATCTTGGATGCGACAATACGAAAACTCAAAATTTCTCCGACAAAAGTTGCCGTAACTGTGGAAAAACACGCCAATACTTCTGCGGCATCCATTCCCCTTGCTTTAGCTCAAATGGTAAAAGAAAACCGAATCGCCCGGGGTGATATTATTGTCCTTGAAGCGATGGGCGGCGGGTTTACCTGGGGTTCCTGCCTGATTAGATGGTAGAGAAACAAATAGCTTTTAAAGCTTTTGGCAGAATAATTTTCTGATAAGTCTTTTCCTGCGAGGGAGGGTCCGCCATTCACTGCCTATTCACTGATCTGGCCCCGGCATTCCTAATCCTGACAAAGAACGTGAATAATACGACTTGCGGCTCTGTCCTACTAATCCACTTTTTGTAATGTCGTATTAATAGCCGTTTTAAGGCTTGCGGGCATGATTGGCTTATGCAGCAGAATATGGCCGCTTTTCTGAGCTTGTAACATACGGTCTTTCGCAGTATCACCTGTAATGATTATTGCCGGTATATTCTTCTTGTAATAACGATTTATGCGGCCTATGGCCTGCACACCTGTTCTCTTTTCCCGCAGGCGAAAATCTGTGATGATGATGTCAGGCATGAATTCATTTTCATTTAAAAAATCCAGCACATCTTGTGCCGCGCCAAATGGCCATACCGTATGTCCCCATTTCCTCATCAAGTGTGACATGGCATCAAGGGTATCCGTTTCGTCATCAATAAGAATGATCTTACCTGTTTTTTCAAGTCCCTCAAACGACTGATCCTGTTCTGCGGTCACTAGGGGCAGCCGACTGGAGAGGGGCACAGTTATCTGGAAACACGTTCCTTTTCCAACGGAAGATGTGACGTTTATTGGATAATGCAGGAGATCGCACATTCCCTTAACGATGGAAAGGCCAAGTCCAAGGCCCTTATTCTGATTTCGTTCAGGATTATTAACCTGGTAATATTCAGTAAAAATTTCCTCCCTTAGGTGATTGGGAATACCTATTCCCGTGTCATGTATTTCAATTTTCAGGGAATCCTTATGTTTTCGGCAGCCAAGGAGGATTTTTCCACCGTTATCTGTATATCGTATTGCGTTGCTAATAAGGTTGTCCAGAATTCGGTCAATCATATGGGGATCACTTTCAATAACCCAGGAAACCGACATGATGTTAATGTCAATATTCTTTTCCTGCGCTAAAGGGGTGAATTCATTTCTGAGCTTATTAAAGATATCACCAAGAACGAGGGGGGAAATAAAAGGTGTAATGATGCCGGCATCAATTTTTGATATGTCAAGAAGGGCGTTCAATTGACCTCTTAAATTATCAGATGTTCGCTCAATTTTTTGCAGTAAGAGAAATTGCATTTCATTGGTTTGATGTTTTTTTAAAGATTCTATGAAAAATCCCATGGCGTGTAATGGCTGTCTTAAGTCATGGCTTGCAGCAGCCAGAAATGTGGATTTGGCATGACTGGCTGCAATGGCTTTGTCTTTCTCGCGCCGTAAACTTTTTACAAGATCTGAATTTTCAAATCGAAGCCTTATAGATAAAGTCAATGATTTTTGAATGACAATACTGAAGGCCAGATTGACAAGCAGAAAAATTATACAGAATATGCCCGCAGATATATTTATCTCATCATTAATCGTGAAGTGTCTGAAGGCAAGTCCTGACATAACAGGTATGGCAAAAGCAAAATAACAGGGCACAAAAGAGGAAAGACCGGGAACGGCACCAGAGGTTACGCCAAATAAAACCACAGTGATGAATAATAATACTGTGGCATCGCCGTAAACGGGAAAGAAAAATCCAACGGCGCCCCATACGGTGCCGGAAAATGCCGCAAGAAATATATTTATTGCGCTGAGCGGCATGAGATCAATTTTGTGATTTTGCTGCACATAAAAAAGTGTGAGCCGTAATAAAGATGGAAAATTGATCAGGACAAGCCAGCTTAAGAGTATATTGTGAGGGACAATAGACCAAAGTGTAAAAGCGGTAAGGCAGGAAATAACAAGAACAATAACAAGGATGGGCTTGATTTGTTGTGCAATCAAGTCCAATTGTTCTGACAAAACTCTATCTGACAACGATAAAGTTGCTTTGTCGCTTGGTGTCATTTTTTTGTTTCCATTAATTTTAGATTATTATCGTATAATAGTCGACATTTGGCCTGACAAACAGTGGCAAAACCGACCTGATCCGGCAATCTTCAGCAGGTAACTGCGCTACCTTTTTAATTATATAGACAATCTTTATTCCTCTAGAGAGCTTTGATAATATTGTCGACCATTTTTTTGGCATCGGAAAATAACATCATGGTATTGTCCCGGAAGAAAAGCTCATTTTGTACGCCGGCATAACCGGATGCCATGCCGCGTTTGACAAATAATACAGTTCCGGCTTTTTCCACATCCAAAACAGGCATACCGTAAATAGGACTTGCTTTATCCGTTTTGGCTGCAGGGTTGGTCACGTCATTGGCCCCAATGACAAAGGCAACATCTGCTTGGGAAAACTCATTGTTAATATCCTCAAGTTCGAATACTTCATCATAGGGAACATTTGCCTCAGCCAGAAGTACATTCATATGGCCCGGCATACGACCCGCTACAGGATGAATGGCATAGGAAACTTTAACGCCTTCTGCTTTAAGGGTATCGACCATTTCACGCAGGGCGTGTTGGGCCTGCGCCACAGCCATGCCATATCCCGGAACAATGATAACGGAACCTGCATTCTTCATGATAAAGGCCGCATCATCAGCTGACCCTTGTTTGACGGGCCGCGTTTCTATTTCACCTCCGGCAGATACCGCATCCTCGCCGCCAAAGCCCCCCAAAATAACACTGATGAAGGATCGGTTCATCGCCTTGCACATAATGTAACTGAGAATAGCACCAGACGATCCGACAAGTGCGCCTGTAACAATAAGCGCGTTATTTTGCAGCGTGAAGCCAATCCCCGCCGCCGCCCAGCCGGAATAGCTGTTCAGCATGCTGACGACAACAGGCATATCTGCGCCGCCAATAGGAATGATAATCAGGAAGCCAATCAGGAAACTCAGGCCAAGGAGCCACCACATCAGGCTATACCCCAGAAAATCTGTCATTATACCAAGGGATAAGACCACAATCATGCCGATGATGGCCAAGGCCAGTACCGCATTAATGATATGGCGACCCGGTAGCATGATCGGCTTGCCTGACATATTGCCATTCAGCTTGGCAAAGGCAATGACAGAGCCGGAGAAGGTGATGGCGCCAATGGCGGCACCTAAGCTCATCTCGATGAAACTCGCCGTATATATTTGACCGAAGCTATCGGTAATGCCGTATCCCGCAGGCTCAAGAAATGCCGCAGCAGCCACCAAAACCGCAGCCAGTCCTACAAGAGAATGAAAGGCGGCAACCAATTGCGGCATGGAGGTCATGGGAATGCGCAGTGCCGTCATGATGCCGATACCGCCGCCGATGGCCACAGCAATAGCGATCCATTCATATGAAACAACGGCCGGATTAAGCAGGGTCGTAACAACAGCAATGACCATACCAAGCATGCCATACATATTACCTTTAAGGGCACTTTCCGGTGATGACAGACCGCGCAGGGCCATGATGAATAATATACCAGAGACAAGATAAGCGAGCGCCGTCAAATCGGTTATATTTTGAATAGACATTCATAGCCTCCTTATTTTTTTCTCTTATACATGGCCAGCATGCGCTGAGTGACAGCAAAACCGCCGAAGATATTTACCGCCGCCAGACTGATAGCAATGATGCCCAGAATTTTAGCGATGCTCATATCCGCAGGCCCCGCCGCGATTAAGGCCCCGACGATAATGACGGATGATATGGCATTGGTAACGGCCATTAAGGGCGTATGCAGCGCGGGAGTCACGCTCCAGACAACGTAATATCCGACAAAAATAGCCAGAGCAAATAGAGAGAGTTGCGATAGAAACGGGCTGACAGCCACAGCATGTGTTGCCGCATCAGCAACTTGTTGAGGTAAGTCCATCTTAATTTCCTCCTTTTAAGCGTTCATGCATGATAGCACCATCTCTGGTGAGCAATGTGCCCACAATAATTTCGTCTTCCCAATCGATCGTGAGGGTTTTATCTTCATTATCCATAAGCGGTGTTATGAAATTCAATAGATTTTTGGCATATAGCATACTGGCATCGGTTGCGGTGCGGCTCGGCACATTATGATGTCCGACAATCTTAACGCCGTTTTCCAGCACTATTTTTCCAGCCTGGGATAAGGCACAGTTGCCGCCGCTCTCGACCGCAAGGTCGATAATGACCGACCCGGGCTTCATACTTTGTACCATTTCTTTGGTGATTAATACAGGCGCAGGACGTCCCGGGATCAGGGCTGTGGTAATGGCAATATCCTGCTTGGCAAGGGTTTCTGCGATTAAGGCGGCTTGTTTTGCCTTATAGTCATCACTCATTTCTTTGGCGTATCCGGCTTCTGTCTCTCCGGTCTCATCGCTTTCAACCATGACAAACTTACCGCCAAGGCTTTCCACCTGTTCTTTGGCTGCCGCCCGCACGTCCGTTGCCGAAACAACCGCGCCGAGCCTTTTCGCGGTCGCAATAGCCTGAAGCCCGGCGACGCCGCAGCCCATGATCATTACCTTGGCCGGCGCAATCGTGCCTGCCGCTGTCATCATCATGGGAAAAGCGCGGGAGAATTCCTGCGCGGCATCAATAACAGACGTATATCCGGCAAGGTTTGACTGAGATGACAAGACATCCATACTTTGGGCCCGCGTTATGCGCGGCATGAATTCCATAGCAAATGCCGTTATGTTTCCTTTGGCATAAACATCAATCATCGCGCTATCCGTAAGTGGCGATAAAATTGCAATTAATATAGCCCCCGGTTTAATCAGGGCCATTTCATCAACATCACCTTCTGCCGCGTGAAGCGGGCGCTGGACTTTGAATATTATGTCCGCGCTGTCATAGACCTCTGCAGCATCTGCCGCTATTGTTGCGCCTGCGGCCGCGTATTCGCTGTCGGGAATACTGCTCATTACCCCGGCACCTGTCTCAACAACAACATCAAGCCCAAGTAAAATAACCTTTTTCACAGTGTCCGGGGTCGCGGCAACGCGCCGCTCATGAGGGCGCCGTTCTTTGGGTATTGCAAGTTTCATGTAGTTTCCTCCCTTTAGTATGTTGCGTAAATTTTTTAGATAAATATTTACGGCATTGACTGTGAGACATATTCCAAACAAAACGATCTAACGAATATCTACCCTACTCAGAAACTATGTTGCGCCGCAACATGTTTTTACAGTTTTTCTATTTCATCAATTAAATCGCCGATCATATTTAAACCCGTTTCCCAGAAGTCAGGATGGCCGGCGTCAAGACCAAAGGGTTTAAGCAGTTCTTTATGGCGCAAACTTCCCCCAGCACGTAACATGTGAATGTATTTTTTCTGAAAACCCTCAGGGGCATTTTGATAGTTCGCATATAATGAATTAACCAGACAATCCCCGAAGGCATAGGCATATACGTAAAATGGTGAATGTATAAAATGAGGAATATAACACCAGAAATCTCTGTAATTCTCATCAAGTCTTATCGCATCCCCCAGACTTTCTTTTTGAACAGCCATCCATATGGCGCCAAGGTCGTCCGCTGAAAGTTCACCATTTTTTCGGGCGGCATGGACTTTTGTTTCAAAATCATAAAAGGCCACTTGCCGGACGACGGTATTGAGCATGTCTTCGACTTTGGCCGCCATCATTAATTTTCTCTGATTGCTGTCCTGTTCTTGTGATAATAGGGACTGAAAGGTCAACATTTCGCCAAAAACACTCGCGGTTTCAGCCAGTGTTAAAGGCGTATCGGACAGTAATGTTCCTTGCGGCCCGGCCAGAACTTGATGGATACCGTGCCCTAATTCATGGGCAAGGGTCATAACGTCACGGCTTTTGCCCAAATAATTCAGCAATAGATAGGGGTGTGCGCTTGGCACAGTGGGGTGAGCAAAGGCCCCCGGTGACTTTCCGTCCCGGATCGGGGCATCGATCCAGTCGTTATCAAAAAATTTGCGCCCGATTTTGGCCATTTCAGGAGAAAATTGATCTAGGGCATTTAAAACTGTTTTTTGAGCCTCTGGCCATTGATAGATTTTATTATCATTATCGGGCAGGGGGGCATTGCGATCCCACCAGTCGAGTCTATCCTTGCCAAACCATTTTGCTTTCATTTTATAATAGCGATGTGACAGACGGGGGTACGATTTCTTCACCGCCGTAATCAAGGCGTCAACCACCTGTTTTTCGAGCTGGTTTGATAAATGCCGTGATGAGTCAGGATCGTCAAAATGCCGCCAGCGGTCTTCAATTTCTTTGTCTTTCGCCAACGTATTGGTTATATGCGTGAACAGGCGTATGTTACTTTTGAACGTGGCCGACAGGCATTCTGCCGCAGCTTTCCTTATCGTATCCTGTTTGTCCGATAAAAGATCCAGGGCTTCTTCTGTGCCGATATGTTTCTTTTGTTTGGTATCGGGGTCACAGTAATCAAATTTCAAATTTGCCATTGTTTCATCAAAGAGGCGAACCCATGCGGTGCGACCAGCCACAGATTTTTCAAGTAAAATCTCTTCAAGCTTGTCATCTAATTGATGAGGCCGATACTGACGGATGGTATCAAACCATGGGCGGTAACGGCAGAGCTCTTTTGAATCCTTCAGCCACGTTTCAATTTTTTCTTGAGGCAAGCGATTAATCTCAAGGGTATAAAACAGGGTTTTTCTATTTATTTGGGTAAGCTTTTCATGGCAGGATTGATAGAATTTGGAGATATCCGTATCAATGATATCTCCCGCATTCAATAGTCCGGCATAGCTCATGATACGCCCCGTGATTTCTTCCATATTCTCATATTGTATAAGAGAATCCAGCATTTCCTGAGCATCAAGCTTTGACAGGTTACCTTTGTAATTCTTCAGGAAACTATCGGAAAGCTTTTCCAGTTTTGTAAAATCTTCCATAAGCTCGGGACTGTCCATGGCAGGATAAAGATCAGAGAGATCCCAGAGGGGCAGGCATGATGTGTCAAGGGGGCGTTGAAGGGTCATATTTACCTTATTGTAATTTTTTGTGTCAGAATGATACAGAATTAGTAATTTTTTTATCTTTTGCGGCCAAAATATAAAAAAACGGCATATAGATAAAAGCGCATATGCAAAAGCGCTTTTATGTGGTTTTAAGTATCATAAATTTAACGACGATGTGCAATGACAAAATTGATCCTAATTATAGAAGATGAGGCAAAACAAAGAAAGATACTTGGACTCGCCTTGAATAAGGCCGGGTTTGAGGTGCAGGAAGCTGCGGCTGGCCATGAGGCGCTAAAAATATTATCCGGGGCGGCGGCAAAAAAAATTGACCTTGTTTTGCTCGACATGATGATTGGGGGAATTAGCGGGAAAGATGTCTTGAACCACATTAGGGAAACGTTACCTAACTTACCGGTTATTGTTCTTGCCAACCATGGAAGTATTGATAACGCCGTAGATGCCATGCGCGGCGGTGCCATTGATTTTATTGCAAAACCTGTGGAAATGGGCCAGCTGAAGCTATCTATTAAAAATGCTTTTCGAATGAACAGATTTTCCGGTGATGTCCCACGTTTAAGCCGAAAATGGGCGAGCCAACTGGGGTTTTCTGATTTGATCGGGACCAGTGAGGTTATGAATAAGGCCGTAGATTTAGCTAAAAAAGGCGCTGCTTCACATATTGCCATACTGCTGGAGGGAGAAAGCGGCGTCGGCAAAGAAGTTTTTGCCAGAGCCATACAAAGCGAAAGCGACAGGCGCGACAAACCTTTTGTGGTTGTAAATTGCGGGGCCATTCCCCACAATCTTGTTGAGTCAATTCTTTTCGGTCATGAAAAAGGCGCTTTCACAGGGGCGATGGAAAAACATGCCGGCAAATTTGTAGAGGCAAACGGCGGCACGGTTTTTCTCGATGAAATTGGGGAATTACCCCTGGACTTACAGGTTAAACTACTGCGCGTTCTTCAGGAAGGTCAAGTAGACCCTTTGGGCAGCAATGAACCGGTAAATGTGGATGTTCGGGTGATCTCAGCCACCAATCGTAAGCTTAAGGACATGGTAAAACTGGGTGAATTTCGCGCGGATCTTTTTTATCGGCTTAATATTTTTCCTATTCAAGTACCGGCCCTTCGTGATCGCAAAGGTGATATTGAACGTTTGGTTCCCTATTTTGTTAAGAATATTTGTCTTTCCGAAGGCTGTCTGAGTAAAACCATAACGTCTGAGGCCATGGCTCTGCTGACATCATATGATTGGCCGGGAAATATCCGGCAGCTGGAAAGTGCATTATTCAGGGCCGTTATTCTTTCAGAAGGAAAAAGCCTTTCGAGCATTGATTTTCCGCAAATACATATAAATCATAATCGTCAGGAAAATTTATATACGGAAGATACCGCGCAAGCGGGAATGATTGGTGATAATAGTGAGATGGCTGGTAATGCCATTAAGCAAAAAATGGTTTTATCTGCCCTTGATGAGATAGGGGATATCAGAGCCATTCAGGATATGGAAAAGGAAATGATAAATTTTTCCATGAAAAAATATCATGGATGCATGTCAGAAGTTGCCCGCCGCCTTGGCATTGGCCGTTCCACATTATATCGTAAAGTTGCCGAATTCGGGCTTGACGAAGAAAAGCTTTAGGTCATCTGTTTTCTTGAATCTATCCTGTGATCAATGCTGTCATCCAAACAGAAATAAGGCCTAACGAGACTGTAAATCTTACTATTATGCCGCTTGATCACGAAACCATCCCAGAACCATCATAAGGTTTGTGGATTGATCATCAATTTTAAAATTGATGATGTCGATCAGAAGTTGGAAGGGCAGGAGCTAAATTATGCTGAGGTTATGGTTTTTAGAACTTGTTCCACATGGCCTTTGACTTTAACTTTTCGCCAAATATTTTGTATTATACCAGTCTCATCAATAAGGAAGGTAGCTCTTTCAATGCCCATATATTCACGGCCATAGAGTTTTTTCATTACCCAGACGGTGTAGGCTTCACATAAAGTACCGTCTTCATCAGAAAGAAGACTTAACCCGAGATTTTGCTTGGCGATGAAATTTTGATGCCGCTTCATACTATCCTTTGAAGCCCCAACCACGACCGCGCCGGCCTTGTCAAATTCCGGCAGGAGTGCTGTAAAACCCTTGGCCTGCGCCGTACAGCCCGGTGTGCTGTCTTTCGGATAAAAATAAAGCACTAGTTTTTTACCCCTGAAATCATCAAGAGATACCATTGTACCATTTTCATCCGGGAGAGAAAAATCTGGGGCTGGTTGGCCGACTTCTAGCATATATATTTCCTTATTTAGTAATTTCTTTAGCAGGGCGTTCAATGATTTCCTGATAAACTTGATATACGTTTTTTTGGACATTGAAAAGTTTTTGTGACAATTGATCTATATCCTTCACGTTAAAGCGCATGCATAATGCCGTAATAAAAGCATGGGCGCCACCGGAAGAGCCGCCATTAAATTTAATAGTGCTGCCATAGCATAATCGTAAAATAATTTGCAGGTTTTGCAGGAATTCACAGGACTGATAAAGCAATGCCCCGCGCGCATCAGACAAGATGTTTTCTTTCTTCAAACCTAATATCTGGTCAAGCGTATTGGGGGTAATAAGTTTGGGATGCTGAGCGGCATGTTTCAGAATCAGATATTGGCAAATAAATTCAATATCAACCAGACCGCCCCGAATATGTTTGATCGACCAAATATCCGCTGTATCAAATTCTTTCCGTAATTTTTCCCGCATCTCATAGGTATCTTTTAGCAGCTTCTCAGCTTCACAGGCTTGATTTTTTAAAGAATATTCGATGATGTCCGTAACTTTTTTCTGTAGTTCACTTGTCCCGGCAACGGTTCTGCCGCGCGTAAGGGCAAGATGTTCCCACGTCCAGGCATTCTTGCGCTGATATGTCTCAAAGCCCGTCAGCGTAACTGCAATAGGCCCCGCATTGCCCGACGGGCGTAGCCGCATATCAATTTCATATATTTTTCCCTCAGCGGTCATTGCCGTTAACGCATTAATATATTGTTGGCTAAAGCGGGCGAAATAATGATTTATCGAAAGTTGTTTTAGGCCGTTTGAAATGAGCGATTCACTTTTGACATCATAAATAAACACCAGGTCCAGGTCAGAGGTACTCGTAAGCTCCCGCCCGCCATATTTCCCAAGAGCCAAAACGGCGAATTCAGCGTCTTTAAACGTGCCATGTTTCCTGGTAAAATCCTCGGTAACCTTGCCTAACATAACATCAAGTATCACATCTGCCAGCAAGGATAAATTTAAACCGGCCGTCGTGGCATTTATGTTATTTCGTAAAATCTGAACCCCCACCTGGAATTTATGTTCGCTGGCCCATTTACGCGTAATATCAAGGATATCCTGAAAGTCCTTGGCAAGGGCAAGCTGGTTTTCAAGCTGTTCTCTCAAATCTTTTCTGTTAAAGGAAGCCTCGAAAAAATTATTATTTAACACCGCATCCAGCAGCAAGGGACGTTTGGCTAACTGATCTGCCAAAGCGGGTGCAATGCCGATTATTTCCGATAATAATTCCAAAAGCCATGGCTGGGCCTTGATAAAAGAGAATAATTGAACACCGGAAGGCAATCTGGACAGGAATATATCAAATTTCCGAAGGCCTGTGTCCGGTTCAGCATATTGACTAAAATTTGAGAGAATTTCAGGAATTAAACTATGGAGCAAGTCACGGGCACGTTTTGTCCGGCAAGCCCGGTACCGCCCCAGAAGCCAACCGCTGATGATAGCATATATGCCTTTGGCATCCCGGTAGCCATAAGAAATGATCACATCCAGCGTATCATAATTAATATCATCGAAGGGAAAGGCTAAAAGCTGGTCCGAATCTTCAACCTGATGCGATTCTTTCAACAGATCTGTAAAGAGTTCATGCACATTATGGAGATGGCGGCTTAGCTCTTGTTCAAAATCCGCCTGCTCCTGAAATCCCATGAAAGCTGTTATTCTATCCAGATCATCCGGGCTTTCTGGCAGGCTATGTGTTTGATCATCATTGATCATCTGCAACCTGTGTTCCAATGTTCTGTAAAAAACATAGGCCTCCTGGAGAATTTTATTATCTTCTGTAGATGTTTTTTGATTTTCTTCCAGAGCATTAAGCGCATTGCAGGTTGCAGGCATCCGAAGTTCAGGTTCGCGCCCCCCTGAAATTAACTGAAAAATTTGTGCGTAAAATTCAATCTCTCGAATGCCGCCGTGTCCGAGTTTAATATCCTGCCCCGCAAAACCAATGGGTTTATGACCATGATGCTGATGGATAAGTTTTTTTATCCCATAAATATCTTCCAAAGCCGTGTAATCCAGATGTTTGCGCCAAACGAAACCTTTTATGCGCGACAGGAAATCATTCCCTGCGACGATATCACCAGCAACGGGCCGTGCCTTTATCATCGCTGCGCGTTCCCAATTCAGGCCCGTTGATTGATAATATACTTCCGCCCCTTCCATTGATATGGCAATTGCCGTCGCCCCTGGATCTGGCCTCAGCCTCAGGTCCATTCGAAAGACATAGCCATCGGCCGTTCTTTCCTGCATGATTTTTACTAAATCTCGCGTAAGCCTGATAAACATATCCTGCGCGGTTTTTCGGCCCGTATAGCGCACAATATCATTGTCATATAAGACGATCAGATCAATATCGCTTGAATAATTAAGTTCATATCCCCCCATCTTACCCATGGCAAGAACCGTATAACCTGTTGCTTCTGACATATCACGGGTGGCCATAAGTTGATCGACTGGCGTCCCTGATGAATGCTGCGGAATGGCAAGATTTCCCTTGATCATTTCCCCGCGAAGAAGATGACTTACCGCAAGTCCAACCGCAACATCTGCAAATTCCGTAAGACGACTTGTAACGACGTTAAGGGGCCATTTTCCTGAAAGATCTGCAAAAGAAATAATCAGTGCTACTTTTGCCTTCGCCAGTCTTAAATCCCGCATGATCTGGCTGATCTCTTTTTTAGCTGGTAACCCCTCAGCCAAATCTTTGATCACCTCTTCGAAAAGGGTATCAAAAGGCTCTGAAAGTAATCTTCTTGTAAAATTCACATCCCTGATCAATAGTCTGGATAAATAGGGGCTATTGGAAAAGACAGCACATAAAAGGTCACGATAATTATTTTTATTATATATTGCCGCTATATCTGTTATTTGTTGCGCGTAACAATATTTTGTAAAATCGGCTAGTTTGCTTTCACCAAATTCTTTGTTAAAGGGCTGAGGATAAAAAGTGAAATTTGCCGCCATGAAAATATATACCTTAATTTTGCCTGACTTTTATTCTATTGGGTGGTGTAAAGTCCGCTTGCCGATGTTTACTGTCAAGTATAGAGAATAATAATTTGAAACGATATGCCTTAACATTAAAAATATTGCTGGTTTTCTTGTCAAGCCTCGCTTTTATCGTTGTTTTGCTTGGTTGGCGCTTAAGTATTGGGCCAATCAGGCTGGATTGGGCGGGCGATTATTTGAAACATGCCTTGACCCTTCAACAAAAGGATATCAGTCTTGATTTTCGTGATGCCGTTCTGGTGTGGCGTGCCAAGACAGACCAGATAGATAACCAAAAACATGGCCAAAAATATGTCCAGAAGGATCTGCGAACAAGCGGCCTGCAGGTTACCTTTTATGAAGTCGAAATTATTGACAAAAAAACCAATTTCACCTTAAATGTGCCGGAAGCTGGCATGCGTTTCAGTGGTCTTGCCATGATGCGGGGATTGCTGGCCCCCACGAATGTTGAAATATATGATTTATCCATTGATTATACCTTAGGTCCAGATGTCTGGACATCTACTGACGACAGACCTTTTATGGAAAAGCTAGAGGCCTTAATAGAAACGCTTCAGAATTCAAAAAGCTTACCCTTTGAAATTGCCAAAGAACTGCTGTCTCCCCCAACATCTTCCGCCGCGGCAGGATATTTAAATCAATTTTCCCTACTAAATACAAAAATAACGCTCACTGATCAATTATCCGGGCAAATATGGCAAATACCTGCCGCGAATCTTGATTTACGCAGAACCGATTTAGGGTTAAATGCCCGCCTGCTTGGTGATATTAATATGGGGCCGCGTAATATTATCCCGATTGATATATCGCTCGATTTTGATAATGCCAGGAAAGAGGTCGTCACCAGCCTAGACTTCTCCAAATTACGGCCATCAGCACTTGTCGGGAAAGTTACGGCGTTATCAGGTTTGTCAAACCTGGATATTCCCGCAACGGGAAAAATTGATTTTACGATTGATCGTAATTTTAAAATTCCTGTTATGACGTTTGGTATCGCTCTTGGCAAGGGAACCATCAATCCAGTAAATATGTATCCTGAACCCCTTAAAGTCACTTCTGCGGCTTTGAATGGTTATGTAAAAAAGAGTGAAGATACAATTTTTCTGAATGAAATTTCCCTTCAGCTTGGTCAAACTTATGTAAGTGGAGCCGGTATTTTATATGGGCCAATCTATCGGCCAGGCATTGCCATCAAGGCAGATATTACTGATTTGCCATTCTCCGACTTAAAAACATATTGGCCGGGTCAATTTGGCGAAGGGGCCTATAATTGGATCACAAAAAATATAGATGCCGGCCTGGTGCCCAAAGGTAAACTGGATGTTTACATAAAGCCTGAGATGTGGCCAAAAGCAGCTGAAGAAGCACTGGACGACATTCCAGATGGCGATACTGAGGCTATGGATCCCAAGCCGGTAAAAACCACATTGCCTGCAGATAGCGTTACGTTCAAATTCGATTTTAATAACATCAGTGCTCATTATCTGCGCCCGATGCCAATATTAACGGGAATGTCCGGGCAAGCTGTGCTTAATTTACAAAGATTTCATATGAAAGCGGCTGGGGGGCATATCGAACAGCTGGCGATCGAAAAGGCGGATCTTTTATTTACAGATATACATATGAAGGGAAAGGGGATTGCTGATATTACCCTTGAGCTTAAAGGAACAGTCGAAGATATATTACGCGTGATTGACCATAAACCACTGGGTTATCCGTCGAAATATGGTATTGAACAAGGCAGCATTACGGGACAGGCAAAGGCTGAGTTGTCATTGAGTTTTCCTCTTCTTAAAAAAGTCACCCTTAAGGATGTAAGTTTTGATGTGAAGGCTGATATTCATCAGCTCTCCATTCCCGAATTAAGTGAAACCCTTGCGATAAATGGGGGAACGCTTCAGTTACGCGTTAACGATAATGGCCTTGCAGCTGAAGGTAAAGTTATGCTCAATGGTGTAGAATTTAAGGCCACATGGCAGGAAAACTTTGCCAAAGCAGCGGAATTTCCCACAAAATATATTATTAATGGCTTAATAGAAGGCGCTGAATGGGAACAGTTGAATTTACCCTTCGACCCTTATGTCGATGGGCCAGTAGAAATTGATTTAACCCTGCATGGCAAAGGCGGTAGCCTTAAGAGGGGGAATGGCCAATTTAACCTTATTAATAGCACCAGTGTTTTTGGGCCTATTGGCTGGGAAAAGCCCAAAGGAAAAGCGGGGCATGTTGCCTTTGACCTTACATTTAACCTGTCTGATAATGCGCCTGGTCATCAGCAGAGTCTTTTACATATATCCAATATCGTTCTTCAAAGTGAAGCACTTGTCGCTAATCTTGAGCTGAATATGGTTGACGATATGGTGACATCCTTTTTCATCCCAAAACTTATTATGCAAGATACTGATATTGTGATGTCAATGAAATGGAATGTAGAAGAGAAATATTATTCATCAAAGATAACAGGAAAATCTTTTAACACCTCGCCTCTCATAGATATTTTAATGTCAACAGGCGGCGACGAGGAAAAAATTTACTTGCCAGATTTCAATCTGGATGCGGAAATTGATACCCTGTTGACGAAAAATAACGTCAGAATAACGAATATATTGCTGTCTTCCACATATCGTCATCAACACTTTAGCCACGTTAACCTGGAAGGTAATATCCATGGAACCAAACATATAAAGATAAATGTTGTTCCAGAAGGGGAAAATCGAAAGCTTGACTTTATCAGCGATGATGCGGGAGAGGCATTGCGTGGGCTTGGTATGTTTAACCTTGGCGTTGGCGGAGATATACAGCTTACGGCTGATATGGTCAATCATGAACACGGCATATCTCTTGGGGGAGAGGCAAAAGTAACCAAATTCAAGGTTGTTGATTCTCCTGGTTTTTCGAAATTATTGGACGAAAAGAATTTTATAAAGGCGCGGGAAGAATTAAATAAGAGCGGGCTGTCTTTTAATGATTTTGAGATGGAATTTCGGACATCAAATGGTGTTATGGAAATCAGCAAGGCCCGCGCGCGCGGGCCTATGCTCGGCATGACAATCGAAGGTGTTATTGATAATGTTTATGATGAAATGAGAATATCAGGCACACTCATACCGGCTTATGGTATCAATTCATTATTGAGTAATATTCCTCTCATTGGCACCCTCCTGACTGGTGGGAAGGGACAAGGAATATTTGCGGCAACCTACACCATTAACGGCCCTCTGGATGATCCAACAATCAGTATCAATCCATTGGCGGCACTCGCTCCCGGCATATTCCGAAAAATTTTCAGCGTAATGGGCGGCAAGAAAAAGACACTGCGCGAACATGCTGAGGAAATGCAGAAAATAACGCCAAATACGGGATCTGACCCCCAAAAGCAACCCCAGGCTTCACCAGAAATCAAGCCTCAATAATATTTTAAATCGAAAGTCATTCAGGCTTTATAAGAACGTGTTTTTTCTTGCCTGCGGATAATTTTATCGTGCCTTCCGAATTAAGCTGCGCCAAAGTTATCAGCCCATCACCATCAGAAATTTTCGCGTCATTAATTTTAGCGCCGCCTTGCTTAACCAACCTGCGGGCCTCGCCCTTTGATTGGGTCAACCCCCCCATCACATACAGATCGCTTACGGATATGCCTGTTTCCAGATCATTTTTGGCAACCCGCACCGTGGGCAGATCAGCAGAAAGTGATTTATGTTCAAAAGCCTGCCGCGCCGTATCAGATGCAGTTTGCGCGGCCGCCGCGCCGTGGCACATGATTGTTGCCTCACTCGCCAGTACCTTCTTGGCCTCATTAATTTCTGAGCCTTCAAGGCTTTCAAGACGTTCAATCTCTGCCAGCGGTAATTCGGTGAATAGCCGAAGAAACCGCCCCACATCAGCATCTGCCGTATTACGCCAAAATTGCCAAAAGTCATATGATGACAACATATCGTCATTCAGCCATACTGCACCATTCATGCTTTTACCCATTTTTTGACCGTTCGCGAGGGTAACAAGCGGGGTTGTCAAGCCATAGACTTCATTACGGTCAACACGTCTGTTTAATTCAACGCCGTTGATAATATTTCCCCATTGATCAGAGCCCCCCATTTGCAGGCAGCAATCATATTTACGGCCAAGTTCAAGATAGTCATAGGCCTGAAGTATCATATAGTTGAATTCGAGAAAAGTCATAGGCTGTTCCCGTTCCAGCCTCAGTTTGACACTATCGAATGTCAACATACGGTTGATGGTGAAATGAGGGCCCATATCACGTAGAAATTCAATATAGCTCAACTTATCCAACCAGTCGGCGTTATTGACCATAATGGCATCCGTTGGCCCGTCTCCAAAGGTTAGATATCTTTCAAATATGGTGCGAATGCCCGCCATATTGGTATTTATATCGTCATCTGTCAGCATTTTACGGGATTCGTCACGGCCCGTAGGATCACCAATACGCGTCGTCCCGCCCCCCATCAGAACAATTGGTTTGTGACCGCTTTTTTGTAAAAGCCGGAGCATCATTATCTGCACCAAAGACCCCACATGCAAACTCGTCGCGGTACAGTCAAACCCAATATAGGCGGGAACAATCCCCTTTGATAATTTCTCATCCAATGCCATAAGGTCAGTACATTGGTGGATATATCCCCGCTCTTTCATAATATTCAGAAAATTTGAATTGGGGGCGGCATTGTTTATATCGTTTATCATTTTGGTTTCTTTTAAGAATAAAACAGGTGAAAAATTATGGCGCAACATGTAGCATAACTATACAGATTTAAAAATGGAAACTTAAATTGGATTCTTCAAAAAAACAATTTCTGGCCCTTGGCCTGATGAGCGGAACATCCATGGACGGCGTGGATTGTGCGCTTATCGAAAGTAATGGCCAAAGGGTAAAAAACATTGGTACGGCCGTTCATTTACCCTATTCACCAGATGTTCGCCGTGAAATTACGCATGCCATGAAAAACGCCGAATTGCTGGGAAATCCGAACTTACAGAATAAAAATTTGAACCAATTGGCAACAAGACTCACCAATATTCATGGACAGGCCATTAAAGAAATTTTATCTGATAATGATCTGAAGCCTAAAGACATAGATGTTGTGGGCTTTCATGGGCAGACATTACTTCACAGGCCGGAAGAAGGCTGGAGCTGGCAGATTGGAGAGGGTCAGCTGCTGGCAAATATGGTGAATATTCCCGTTGTGAATGATTTCAGGCGGCAGGACATCAAATGCGGCGGGCAGGGCGCGCCGCTTGTACCCATTTACCATCAGGCTCTTCTTAAAAGCCAAGTGGATCAAAAATATCCAACCGCTGTCGTTAACATTGGCGGGGTGAGTAATATCACATGGATAGACAGTCACAAGGAGGGGGAAATGCTGGCCTTTGATACAGGGCCAGGTAATGCATTACTGGATGACTGGATCCATAAACATACTGGTGAAGCCATGGATTTTGATGGGACATTGGCGGCAAGAGGAAAAATTGACCATATGCTGGTCAATGAATGGATAAGCAACGATTATTTCACTAAGGCACCGCCAAAGTCACTTGATCGCCGCAGTTTTAACGTTATCGGCCTCGAAAATCTTTCACTTGAAGATGGCGCCGCCACTTTATTGGATTTTACGGTGCGGACGATCCAAATTGCTGTTGAGTATTGCCCCAGCAAACCAAAATATATCTATATTTGCGGGGGCGGGCGGCATAATAAGACACTAATGACCGCGCTTGGGAAAATGGATATACCAATAGATACAGTTGAAAAACTTGGCTGGCGCGGCGATTTTCTGGAGGCAGAAGCCTTTGCTTTTCTGGCCTGCCGGCATCTTTTAAATCTGCCTATAACATTTCCCGGAACAACAGCAACTCACCGGCCCGCCACAGGAGGCCTACTCTATAAACCGCAGCAGGGTTAATAGCCCAGGCGAGCTGTCAGATATTTATCCACCTCTTGCACAAGCGGCCCATGATAATCAACGTAAAGATGGTCAGCACCCTCAACTTTATTATACTCTATTTCGATGCTTTTTTGTGCTTTTAATTTATCGACCAGCTTCTGAACGGAGGCTTCAGAAACCAAAGTATCCCTGGTGCCCTGAATGATCTGACCAGAAGCAGGGCAGGGCGCAAGAAAACTAAAATCATATAAATTTGCCGGCGGTGACACAGAGAGAAAGCCTTGAATTTCAGGTCGTCGCATCAAAAGCTGCATACTGATCCATGCGCCGAAAGAATAACCCGCGACCCAGCAGCTCGGCGCATCTCGATTATGAGACTGCAGCCAGTCCAATGCCGCCGCGGCATCACTTAATTCACCTATGCCATCATCAAAGGTGCCCTGACTTCTGCCAACGCCCCTAAAATTAAACCGTAAGACAGAAAAACCCCGGCGTTTAAAGGAGTGATAGAGGTAATAACAAACCTTGTGATTCATATTGCTGCCGAATTGTGGGTCTGAATGCAGAATCAAGGCAATGGGCGGGTTATCCCCTTTGCCTTCTTGGTAACGGCCTTCAAGACGTCCGTCTGGTCCGCTAAATATAACTTCAGGCATACGCGTATTCCCTCGAACTTTCTAATTTGTTTACTTGAAAAGAATATGGTGACAAGCTTGATGTAATCAAGGGCATCCCTTGACGTTTTTGCCTGCAAAACCTATATGAGTAATATTAATTTGTAACTCTGATCGAATCATTGGTTTTTATAGCATAAAAGCACGGGTGAAAAGCAAGAGAGAATTGGGTATTATAGAATGTTTGATAACATACGCCATGATATTTCTGTCGTTATGGAGCGGGATCCGGCAGCAAAATCGAAAATTGATGCTTTCATTTCTTATCCGGGTGTCCATGCCCTAATTTATTATCGCATGAGTCACTGGGCCTGGTTGAACGGATTCACCACGCTTGGCCGTTTTATATCCCACATTGGCCGGTTTTTAAGCGGCATAGAAATTCACCCTGGCGCGATAATAGGCCGGGGCGTATTCTTTGATCATGGCATGGGAATCGTTATTGGTGAAACTGCTGAAATTGGTGATAATGTAACGCTTTATCAAGGGGTTACACTGGGGGGGACTTCACTGGAAGGCGGCAAGAGGCACCCGACATTAGCCGACGGCGTTATTGTCGGGGCCGGTGCTAAAATACTCGGGCCTATTCACGTGGGAAAAAATTCCCGTGTCGGCTCTAACGCTGTTGTTGTTAAGTCTGTCACGGAAAATACCACCGTTGTCGGCATTCCGGCGCAGGTCAGCCAGCCAGCAGGAAAAAAGAATATAACGACAGCAGAGAATATCAATAATTTCTGTTCTTACGGCATGTCAACGGACGAACTGCCCGACCCCATTGCCAGATCACTGGAAAGTATGTTTGATATGGTTTGCAGCCTGAAAAGCCGTGTTGAAGAGCTGGAAGCGGAACTGGCGGAAAAAGAAGATATATACGAGAAACCAAAACCTGGAAAGTCCCCGAAAGAAGCGACAAAAACAGATACGGCTATCTAGGGGCCGCCTTGCTAATTTCATTCATTATCTGCGCGCCCAAGAGGGTTTCTCTATATAATAAAATATGAACGAAGAACAAACTTGCCAAGGGAATAACCATTACCGGCGCTTGTTTTCCATCTATTTTGTTATATAAGGAAACAGAATTATATGAAATTAACAGGGCCGGACCCTAGTATGATCTATCTTGACCATAATGCGACAAGCCCCATAAGACCAGAAGTCATAGAGGAAATGAACCGTGTTATGAAAATGGGCGGCAACCCTTCTTCTGTCCATGCGGTTGGCCGTCAAGCCAAATCAATCCTGGAGGAATCCCGCCAGACTATTGCGCAAATAATAAATTGCCGGGCGCAAAAAATTATTTTCACCGGCGGCGGCACCGAAGCCAATAATTTAGCCCTGAATATAAAAGCTGTAGATCATATTATAATTTCTGCTACGGAGCATGATTCCGTCGCCCAAGTCCAGAAAAACTTTGAAGGCCGCATTGATATTCTACCGGTAGATAAGAATGGCCTTGTCAGGCAGGAGCATCTGTCCAATGCCTTGGCAGATGCCACGGGTAACAGTCTGGTTTCGATCATGCTGGCCAATAATGAAACCGGCGTATTACAGGATGTTAAGTCTCTCGCCCGGATAAGTCATGAGGCGGGGGCCTTATTTCACACGGATGCTATTCAGGCTTTCGGTAAAATTCCCATTGATTTCCGTGCCTTAGGGGTTGATCTGATGTCAATTTCAGCCCATAAACTGGGCGGGCCGCAAGGGGTCGGTGCCTTGGTTGCCCTGGAAAAAATTATACTAGCGCCACTAACATATGGCGGCGGGCAGGAAGTTGGCCGAAGATCCGGCACTGAGAATCTTGCGGGCATAGCAGGATTTGCCAGAGCGGTCAGTCTCGTGCCTCAAAATATTCACGCCATGAAAACCTGTGAAAGAATAAGAAACCGCATTGAACAGGAAATCGAGCAAATTGCGCCTGAGGTTTATTTTTACGGCGCAGCCGAAAACAGGTTACCCAACACATCCACCATTCTCATGCCTGGTATTTCCAGTGAAACACAGGTCATGGCCTTTGACCTTGACGGGTTATGCCTTAGTGCTGGTTCGGCCTGTTCTTCAGGCAAAGTCAAACCATCCCATGTGGTTTTGGCTATGGGAGCAAGTCAGGACCAGGCCCTGTCAACGGTTCGGATTAGTCTGGGAATAGATACAACAGAACAGGATGCCGATGCCTTCATTGCCGCATGGAAGAAATTATACAATCGGAAAAAAATATCATGACGCCGATGAGCTTACCTATCTTTCTGGATTATCAGTCAACAACGCCGCTGGACCCCAGGGCATTAGATAAAATGATGCCGTATTTAACGACAAAATTTGGCAACCCTCATTCAAACCACACATTCGGCTGGGAAACTTCAGCAGGGATTGATATTGCGCGCAAACAGGTGGCTGGATTAATTGCTGCGGCGCCGGACGACATTATTTTCACATCCGGCGCCACTGAATCCAATAATATCGCCATCAAAGGTCTTGCTTACGCGGCCTTTCCGGCCAAAAATCACATCATAACGGCAACAACAGAGCATACTTGCGTTCTTGAAAGCTGCCGCGCGCTTGAAGCTGCCGGGTTCAAGGTAACCTACCTGCCGGTCAATTCGCAGGGACTGATTGATCTGGACCAATTGGCGGGGGCCATTATGCCGAAAACGTCGCTTGTTTCTATTATGGGCGTAAATAATGAAATTGGTGTCATTCAGGATTTAAAGGCCATCGGAGATATCTGCACCGATAAAAATGTGATGTTTCACACCGATGCCGCGCAGGCTGTGGGCAAAATACCAATTGATGTGACCCGCATGAAAATCGATCTTTTGAGCATCTCAGGCCATAAGATGTATGGCCCAAAGGGCATTGGCGCGCTATATTTACGGCATAATACGGCCCTTAAACCACTGGCCTTATTTGATGGCGGCGGGCAGGAAAGGGGGCTGCGCTCCGGAACGCTGGCACCGGCGTTATGTGTCGGACTGGGGGAAGCCAGCCGAATTTGCGGAGATGATTTAGAACATGATAATGATCATATTTCCCTGCTTTCCGAAAAATTAAAATCCATCGTTATGGGTGAACTGGACGGCGTGTGTCTCAACGGCCCGGAAATACCGCGTTACCCGGGCAATATAAATTTGCGGATAGAGGGTGTGAAGGGCGACTTACTGGTCAAGGAACTGCGCAATATCGCCGTATCAACTCATTCGGCCTGTTCCACAGCAAAAAATACCCCGTCTCATGTCTTAACCGCCCTTGGTTTGAGCAAAAAACAGGCAGAATGCTCCATCCGGCTGGGCATAGGTCGCATGACGACACTTCAGGAAATCGACTATGCGGCGAAGCATATCATCGCTACTGTCAAAAAAATCAGAAAAACCCTGAACCCGCATTCTTAAATCTGATCAAGAACGATGGCTCTGAATGCGCCCATAGTGAGCTATTGAGGAAATACCTCATCAAATACTACTAAAGAAAGGGAAAAACACATGTCTCAATTTATTTTTACTTATCATGGCGGCAAAAAACCGGATACGCCCGAAGCCGGCAAAGAGGGCATGGAGAAATGGAAAGAATGGACGGCAGGGCTTGGTGCCGCACTGGTTAATCCCGGCACACCTGTGGGCGTTACAAAAGTTTTGACAAAATATGGTGTCTCCAATGAGCCTTCCTCACATCCCATTATGGGTTTTTCTATCATAGAAGCTGACAATATGGACGCAGCTCTGGAATTGCTCAAGGATTGTCCACATATCTCTATATTTGAGGGCACATTGGAAGTCTCTGAAATGATGGAAATGCCGCGTTAAAATGCACCGCAATCCCGGTCTTATTGAATATTTCCTGTTCGCTTTTGTTTGAAGTCTTCGCTATTTTACGTCCTGTTTAAAAATTCGAGGGTAATTTCCACATATTCCTTGGGCTTTTCAGCATGAAGCCAATGGCCGGCGCCTTCCAGCGTGACTATTTCTGCTTTCGGAAAAAGGCGGTAAATCTCTGGAAAATATATTTCCTTCACATAATCGGACAACGCGCCCCGAATGAACAAGCTCGGGCCTTGGTAGGGCGTGCCGTTCACCCTACAGGCAATATTGTCGTAACCTTCTAGCAGCCCCTCGACATTTATACGCCAGGCAAAGGCGCCATCTTTCTGACGCACGAAGTTGGTCAACAAAAACAGCCTTACTTCCGGGGCCTCCACAAAGTCCGCCAAAATTTGCCCGGCTTCCTTTCGTGAAGAGACGGCCCGATGACTGACCTCTTTTAAGCCCTCAAATATGCGATCATGATGGTGTGGATAGTCAACAGGCGCAATATCACCAATAATGAGGCGCGTTATCCTGTCAGGACAGGTAAGAGCGACCTTCATCGCAACCTTGCCGCCAAGGGAATGCCCCATCAGGGCCGATTTCTCAAGCCCGTGGGCATCCATGAATTCAATAATATCCGAGGCCATGGCTTCAAATGAAACATCATTATCATGGGGCGAGGCGCCGTGGTTCCTCATATCCAGGCCGTAAACTGTGAAATATGTGCTATATAGTTTGGCAAGAGAACGGAAATTACTCGCAGAACCAAATAATCCATGAATTATGATTAAATTAGGGCCGGCCCCCATGTGGTAAAAATTCAGTTTCATTGCAGCGTCCCATCATTAAAAACACAGGTATAACCGAAAACAACCTTGGTTCGCGATATTTTTTCTGCAAAAAAAGACGCGGGTCTCAGACACTTGCTCTGCAAGACAGGCAGGGGGCTTTTTATGTTGCAAAGAATGGTTTATTTCACGGTAGCAGAAGACATAAATATATCTGTGCTCAATATATAGGGCACGATATTTTCCACGATAATTTTAATACCATTGATGTTTGGATGTAGAGCATCACTTTGATTTAAAAGAGAATTCCCCGCAACACCCTCAAGAAAAAAAGGATAGAGATCAGTCTTATATTTTTCGGATAACTCAGGGAATATACGGTTAAATTCCATGGTATATTCAGCCCCCATATTTGATGGGGCAATCATACCGGCGACAAGAGTTCTTAATTTTTCCCTTTTCAAAATCGACAATATTTTTGCCAGATTTGATCGGGTTATAGCCGGCGCAATGCCGCGCAAGGCATCATTCGCGCCAAGCTCAAGAATAACAAGATCTGGCTTCCTGCCCTTCACCCCGGATAACACCCACTCAAGCCGGGACAAGCCGCCAGAAGTCGTATCGCCCGAAACGCCGCCATTCACAACCGTAACATTATGACCCAGTTCATTCAGCGCCTGTTCCAGTTGACGGGTAAAACCATGCTCCTGCTTTAGGCCGTATCCAGCGATCAGACTATCGCCAAAAGCCAGAATCGTATAATTTTCAGCCAATAAGGATTGTCCCTTTACAGCCATGAATAATATAGTTAGCACAAATATCTTGATAGTTTTTGTAAAAGTCATAGCTATACTGTTATACATCTTGAGCAAATAATTCAATATTTATGGGATAATAATGACAGGTAAGGCAATTTTACAGCTTAAGAATATATTCCTTAAGTTTACGGATGGAAATCATGAAGTCAACGTTCTAAACGGCGTCACCCTTGATATTGATGAAGGCAGTTCGGTGGCCATTCTGGGGCCGTCCGGATCAGGAAAATCCAGCCTTTTATCAATAGTTACGGGACTGGAAAAGCAAACCTCAGGCACCGTGTCTGTGGGGGGCCATATTCTCGATAATATGAATGAAGATCAATTGGCCCTTTTTCGGCGGGATAATATTGGTATTGTTCTGCAATCCTTTCATTTAATTCCCACAATGACGGCATTAGAGAATGTGGCCGTTCCGCTTGAACTTGGCGGGCGGAAAAATGCCTTCAAGATAGCTGAGGAAGCGTTAAATCATGTGGGGCTATCACATCGCCTGACCCATTTCCCTTCTCAGCTTTCCGGCGGAGAGCAACAAAGGGTCGCTATCGCAAGGGCAGTAGCGCCAAATCCAAAAATTATTTTTGCTGATGAGCCAACGGGAAATCTGGACGGAAAAACCGGTCATAAAATTATTGAGTTGATCTTTAATCTACAAAAAAAAATCAACACCACCTTAATTTTAATTACCCATGACCCGGAAGCTGCCAAACGATGTAATCGCATACTGTATATTCAGGATGGTCTCATCAAAGAAAGTGAGGCACAAGAAAGTCCGGAGATAACGTCTTATGACAAAATAGGGGACAAAATTGAAAATAAGGTTGCAGAATGAGCAAATTAACCTTGATATGCGCATTTCGCTTCGCCTTACGTGAATCCCGTTCTGCCGTGAAGGACTTTAAAATTTTCATTGTTAGCCTTTTTCTCGGAACGACCATTGTTGCCGGTGTTGGCTCAGTAACATCCAATATTTCCAATAGTATCCGGCTGGATGGCCAAATTTTTCTGGGTGGTGATGTCGAAATCAGTCAAATCCAAAAAGCCTTAAACAAAAATGAACGCAAGCATTTAAATGAATGGGGACAAATATCCGAAATCGCGACTTTACGCAGCATGGCCCATGTGAAGGATGACAGCAGCCTGGTTGATTTAAAAGCTGTCGACAGCGCCTATCCTCTCTACGGCGAACTTTTGCTTAAATCCGGGGAATATTCACCTGATATACTGGCAAAAAAGTCTGGTAAATTCGGCGTTCTTCTATCACCTGCCCTTGCAACGAAGCTCAATTTACATTTGGGAAGCCAAATAAAGCTCGGGACTGAATTTTATGAAGTAAGAGGCATTATTACTAAAGAACCTGATGTCAACAACCAGGGTTTTCAGCTGGCGCCCGGTGCTATTGTCGCCCTGGAAAGCTTGATTGATACGTCACTCGTTCAACCCGAAAGCTTAATACGTTACTATAATAGAATTAAATTAAATCATAATGTTAGCATTATTTTATTAAGAAATAACATTAAGGAAAATTTCCCGGATCACACCTGGCGAATAAGGGATAGCAGTAGCGGCGGCGCAGGGCTTAGGCGTTTTGTCGGCAGAATGGGTCAATTTATGACCCTTGTTGGTTTGACGGCTTTATTGGTCGGCGGCGTTGGTGTCAGCAACGCCGTCAGATCCTATCTTGCAGAAAAAACAAATACGATTGCCACATATAAAATATTAGGCGGATGCAGTCGGATAATATTATTGACATATCTGGGTCAAATCCTGCTCATGGCAACAGGTGCCATCCTGCTTGGCCTGATAACCGGCGCGCTACTTCCCATAGCTGCAGGGGAGATTCTAAAAGAAAGCCTGCCCGTGGGTTTTGATGGCGCAATTCATCCCAAACCATTAATTCTTGCGGCATTTTACAGCTATTCTGTTGCGATGATTTTTACGCTTTGGCCATTGGGCAAAGCAACCCAGGTTCCCGCAGCACAGCTTTTCAGGCAAACCGTCAGTATGAAGCAGACTGTCAGGCAATCTCTTCCTTACATTTTAATCATTTCAACACTATTGTTTTTATTGATTGCTGTTATCATTTATATGTCTGAATTCCGGCTTCTTACCGCTGTTACATTGGCCGCCGCCGCCGCCGCATTCGTTGTCCTGCTTGGGGCAGCGACATTGGCAAAAAAAATTGCCAAAAGCGTGCCCCGCCCAAGAAACCCCGTATTTCATATTGCCTTAAATAATATTTACCGGCCTGGGAATTCGACCAATTCAATTGTCATGTCCCTTGGTCTTGGACTGATATTATTCACCTCCATCGCCCTTATCGAATATAATCTTCTGCGAGAAATCAAAGATCGGGTAGGGGGGGAGGCCCCCTCGTTTTTTTTCCTGGATATTCAAAAAAGTCAACATGATGAATTTACCCATTTTTTAAAAACACGCGAAGGGATACAGAGCTACCGAACCGTACCAAACTTACGTGGGCGCGTAACCCATGTAAATGGCATAGAAGCGCGTAAGCTTCACGTTAAACCGGAAGGAAGATGGATATTACGCGGCGATAAAGGCATTAGTTTCACCCATACTTTACCAGCCGATAATATTATTACGGCAGGGGCGTGGTGGCCCAGAAATTATGACGGGCCATCTCAGATATCCATTTCAAAACAGATGGCAGACAGTATGGGGCTTGGCATAGGGGATAAGATTACTGTAAATATTCTGGGCCGCGATTTCACCTTGCCTATTTCTTCTGTTCGGGCCTTTAACTGGGAAAGTTTTGGGATCAACTATGTCATGATGATTGACCCAAAAACCCTGATATCTGCACCATTTAACTATGTCGCGACGGCAAAGGCCTTTCCCCGGGACGAACCTGCCATATATCAGGCGTTAACCAAGAAATTTCCCAGTATTTCTATCGTTCGCATGACGGATATGCTGAATAATGCCATCGCGCTCCTCGCTAAAATTTCCGGGGCCATTGACGTTATGGCAGCCGTAACCATCATTTCCGGTATCGTTGTTCTGGCCGGAGCCATTGCAGCGGGACATAAATCACGTATTTATGATGCCGCCGTCCTGAAGGTGGTCGGTGCGACAAGATATGATATTCTGAAGGCCTATCTCATTGAATTTCTTTTTCTCGGGGCCTTGGCGGGCTTCATTGCCATTATTCTAGGGTCAGCCGCGGCTTATTCCGTGATCAAAATAGTCATGGGAATGTCCTGGCAATTGCCTCTGACTATTTCTGTAAATACTGTTCTTGCAAGTATTACGGTGACCCTCGTCTTTGGCATGGTGAGTATTTGGCGCGCCATGTCCGCGCGGCCAGCACATATCCTGCGCGGCAACCATACTTAAAAATCTGGCTCACAGGTAAATTTCATATTTTTCCTGCTGTAAGGATGGGTGAGGGTCAGCATGGTTGCATGTAGCATAAGCCGCCCGGACATAGACAGGGCCGCCTCATGGGCATACAGGCTGTCACCCAGTATAGGGTGCCCAATGGCCTGCGCATGCACACGCAGCTGGTGCGTACGGCCCGTCACAGGGTAAAACATGACTCTTGTCGTGTTGTTATCAGGATCACGCCCGATGACTTCCCAGCGCGTTAATGCCGTTTTGCCATTCTCATGATCAACGATGTTCAGGGGCCGGTTTGGCCAATCGATAATAAGCGGCAAATCAATCTCACCCGTATCCTTTTCAATCATACCATAAAGATGCGCCTCATATGATTTCTCCGTATATCTCTTTTCAAACTGCATGCTGATATGTCGGTGAGCTTCGATGTTAAGCGCCATCACCATAATACCCGATGTATCCATATCAAGCCGATGAACCACGCTTGCCGCTGGAAATTGCGCTTGCACACGATGGCTCAGGCTGTCTTTCATATGGTCTTGACGGCCTGGCACAGATAGTAATCCGCAGGGCTTATTCAGCACCACTATATCTTTATCCTGATGCAGGATATCCAATGGGGACAAGGGCGGCTTATAATCAAACAACATAGGCAAAATTCCTAAAAATAGCTCTTAACTGAGACAACATATGCCATTCAGCGCCGCTATTAAATATAAAAATTTCTTCTCATTATGAGATACGTGCAAGTCTCGCGTGAAGTTGGCTTTAACCAATATTGTATATGGTCCATTTATGCACAGCTTCAAAGTCATTACAGCCAAAGCGTTTTCTTCGACCATGGCTGTGATTACGATAGGGCAACTACTCAGGAATACTGAAAAGTAGCCAAACAAGCCGGAATATCCGACCTTGTGATGATCTGAGAGTGGGGAACAAGAGCAATAGCAGCAATATGACAAAGCGTTCCATGATGCGCATAATGTATATTATGGAACATTTTTGTTCTATTAAGCTCTCGCAGGGCCCAGGGTTTTACGTTCGGTGATGACATACCATAGAGTTATTATTAACAATAGCCCGAGCATGCCAAAGATTATTTTGTTCATATTCATCCAACCAATATGTTCAAGCATATAACCTGATGACAACGTTGATATGGCGGTAAGGCCATATACCACAAGATCATTTATGCCTTGAACATGCGCCTTTTCAGATGAATTATGGGCATGTTGCAACAAAGTTGTTCCAGCTGTAAACATAAAGTTCCAGCCAAGCCCAAGCAGCACAAGCGAGCCGTAGAAATTTATAAGCTCCAGTCCTTCAATAGCAAAGGCCGCCGATGCAGCGAGGCAAATCATGCCAGAAAAGAGAATTTTAACGGATCCATAACGGGCAATTAAGGAGCCACAAAAGAACGCCGGAAGAAACATAGAGGCCACATGCCATTGAATGACGCTCGCCGCTGCACTAAGCGGAAAACCACAATATTCCACAATTTGCATAGGTGATGACACCATGACGTAAGACATAATCAGATAAGCGCCAGCCGCATTCAAACTTGCACATAAGAAGGCTGGCCGCTTCAGGATTTTCCAGATAGATGGTTGCGGTGCTTTCACAATTTTTTCGTCCTCTATCTTAGGTGTTTTTGCCGGGAATTTAACAAAAAATAACACAAAATGAGTCAAGAAACTCAAAGCCACCACTAGAATATAGGTCCCTGCATAGGGAATGGGCAGATAAAAAAAATCTTCAAAAAACTGAGCCGCACTTGGAGAAACAAAAGCTGCAAGCAGCCCTCCTGCTAAAACATAGGAAACCGCCTGTTTATGCATATGCGGCGCGGTAATTTCCATTGCTGTAAAGCGATAAAATGCGGCGAAGGCCTGAAAAACGCCGTGGATCATGACCCCAATGGTAAATATAATGAAATGCTCCCCATAAATACCATAAAATGACAAAACTCCGGCTAGTAATGCAAAGAAACCGCCTAGGTGAAAGCCTTTTTTTCGGCCATATTTCTTCATCAACATCGATGCGGGGTAGGCCGTTAATGCCGCCGCGACAAGCCCTGCTGCCGCAGGAATCGTCGCCATACTCGTACTACCGGTGAGTATTTTTCCAACCAGAGCCGAATAAGTCACGATGGTAATCGTTGACGTTAGCGCGATTGCCTGACCGATAAAAAGAAGCCCTATATTTCTAAGACTATGTTCCATGTAAACATTAATTACCTATATATGAATGACCATGCCGTCATAAGCTGGTTCGACATTCTTTGGGAGTGTTTTTTTCAAAGTTTCATAATCCATATCCCCTGTCATATGGGTTAATATGGCGCGCCGGGGTTTATATTTCTCTATCCAGTCCAAAGTTTGTGCCAAATGAGAATGCGTTGCATGAGGCTCTGGCCGCAAGGCATCAACTATCCATAGATCAAGATCGTATAAATGAGTTTCACTTTCTTCAGGTATCGCATTCAAGTCAGTAGTGTAAGCCATTTTATTTAGAAGAAAACCTAATGTTTTACTATTACCATGAATTAAGTCAAAAGGCTGCACGGGAAGACTGCCAATGGTGAATTTATGACAGGCTATTTCATGCGCATTCAGAATCGCGGGATAGCCGTTTCTGCTTTCAAAAATATAGTCAAAACGCCTTTTTAGCAATGCCATGGTTTTCGCATCACCGTAAGCATCCAGACGGCGCTTCATTATATGGGATATGGCCCGAAGGTCGTCTATACCATGGGTATGATCCGCATGATCATGTGTATACAGCACCCCATCAAGGTGACTGATATTGGCATCAAGACATTGTTCCCGCAAATCCGGCGTTGTATCTATGATAATTTTAGTATCTTGTTCTTCGACGTAAATTGATGATCGACGACGCCGGTTTTTCGGATTATTTGGATCACAAACACCCCATTTTCCCCCAATCTTTGGCACACCTGTTGACGTTCCGCAGCCCAGGATGACAAGCTTCATGGCCGTACGGCCTTGGAAAATAACCGATAAAAATTATCTGTCGTTGCCTTGGCCAATTCTTCATAGGGTATATCCAGATGTTTGGACAAAAATTCGGCCGTGAATTTAACGTAAGACGGTTCATTTGGTTTTCCGCGCTTTGGCACGGGTGACAAATAAGGCGCATCGGTTTCAATTAACAATCTGTCGAGCGGGATGATCCTGGTGATTTCCTGAAGGTCTTTGGCATTGTTAAAGGTGACGATGCCGGATATGGAAATATAAAACCCCAGTTCAAGGCTAGCCTCTGCAAAGCTGCGGGATGCGGTAAAACAATGAATAACCGCGGGGTAAGCCCCCTTCCCCATTTCATCGCGCATAATTGCCATACATTCTTCATCCGCATCACGGGCATGAACGATGAGCGGTAACCCGGTTGCGCGCGAGGCCTCAATATGCGCGCGAAAATTTTCTTCCTGAAGATCACGCGGGGCATATTCATAAAAAAAATCAAGCCCGCTCTCACCAATACCGATGACTTTTTTATGCTGGGCCTTTTCGATTAATTGGGAAGCCTGTACCCCCGGCTCCTTCTCTGCCTCATGGGGATGGCTACCGATGGTGGCATATACATGGTCATAGTGTTCTGCCAGAGCCAAAACATCATCAAATTCACTCAGCCGCGCATTAATGGCAAGCATGGTTTCAACGCCGGCATCTTTGGCGCGCAACATTACCCCATCCATATCTTCCATCATTGTGCCATAATTTAGATGACAATGGCTATCGACAATCATTATGTATTATCCTTACTGACATAACGCGGGAACACGCCTTCGGGTTTATCCAGCGGCGTACCTGGTACCAGACGCGCCGCCGGCCCAAGTTCTGAGAAGCCACGCTTATCCACCGGAATATTAATCTGGTCCAGAAGTTTTGATGATGAATCCGGCATAATAAAACTGATCAGAATACCAATCTGACGCACGACTTCTGCCGTGATATATAATACTGTCCCCATACGTTCAGGATCGGTACTTTTTAAGGCCCACGGCGCTTGCCCTGCGAAATATACGTTACAATCGGAAACAACTTTCCATATGACTTCTATCGCTTTGTTAATATTTTGAGTATCTATGAATTGACGAATTTGAGGCAATAAATTATCGGCGGCGGCAAGTATTGTCTCGTCATCCGCCGTGAAATCTCCAATTTGCGGGATTTGGCCGTTGCAATTTTTGAACACCATACTCAGCGATCGCTGGGCCAAATTGCCGAGGTCATTGGCAAGATCCGAGTTAATCCGATTAATCATGGCTGTCTGAGAAAAATCACCATCATTACCAAAGGGCACCTCCCGCATGAGGAAATACCTGACCTGATCAAGGCCGAATTCTTCAACTATTTCAAAGGGATCAATCACATTACCCGTTGATTTGGAAATTTTCTGTCCCTCATTGGTCCACCAGCCATGGGCATAAATTCGTTTTGGCGGCGCAATCCCAGCGGCCATAAGAAAAGCCGGCCAATATACCGCATGAAACCGCACAATGTCTTTGCCAACCATATGTACGTCTGCCGGCCAGAATTTCTGGAATTTATCGCTATCCATATCGGGATAGCCCGCCGCGGTTAAATAATTGGTCAGCGCGTCAATCCAGACATACATGATATGCTTATCATTCCCCGGGACGGGAACGCCCCATGAAAAACTGGTTCGCGATACGGACAGGTCACGTAATCCGCCTTCGACAAAGCTTTTGACCTCGTTCTTACGGCTTTTGGGCAGCACCGTCTCCGGTATATCTTCATACCATTTCAACAAGGCATCTTCCCATGCGGAAAGCCTGAAAAAATAACTTTCTTCTTCAACCCATTCCACAGGCGCACCGGTGGGCGCGCATTTCTGACCATCATTGCTTTCAATCAGTTCGCTTTGCGCATAGTAGGCCTCATCGCGCACCGAATACCAGCCGGAATATTTATCAAGATAGATATTTCCGCTTTCCTCCAGTTTTTGCCATAAGGCCTGACAGGCTATTTTATGACGCTCTTCTGTAGTGCGGATAAAGTCATCATTGGAAAATTTCATAAATTTGGCAAGATCACGAAAACGCATCGATACCTCATCACAAAAACTGGCGGGATCTTTCCCCTTGGCCGCGGCAGATTTTTCAACTTTTTGACCATGCTCATCCGTTCCGGTCAGAAACATGACGTCATAACCATCCAGGCGTTTAAAGCGCGCCAGCGCGTCGCAGGCAAGCGTCGTATAAGCGTGGCCGATATGGGGAATATCATTCACATAATAAATTGGCGTTGTAATGTAATAGGCCGGTTTTGCCGTCATTTGGAAAAGACCCCGAGTTATATTTTATGGTTCAGCTTTTGATTTAACATGGTCAGGACATTAAGGATCACTTGCTTGCGGTCCAGATTTATCTCAGCCATTTTAAAGGTTACCTTTTCCCACAGCTCAGCCCAGTGATCAAGAGGTATTCTTTGTCCTAATTGCATCATAAGGTCAAGTTCCCCTGTGAGCACAGCTTTCACGGGACTTATCTCATCATTCTCTATCGCGGCAACATGGCGGATCATGCGATTTATAAAAACCGTAAGCAACTCACCAAATAAAATATATTTTGCGGCGGCGGCCTTAAGGCTCAGGCTATCTGCCAACTTATGACTGATTGGTACATCTAAGTGCGGCAGTGATGCTAGAATTTCCAAAAGCTGAATATATAATTCAAGCCCCTGATTTTCCACAAGATTAATGGCATATCCAGGACTGCCATCACTTAACACAGCGTAACCCGCGATTTCATCTTGACCAATTTCAGGATAATGAAGCGCAAGGATTTCGCAAACAGCCTCTAAAGACAGGGGATTCAACCGTAATTGCCGACAACGGGATGTGATTGTTGGTAAAAGCTTTCCCGGCGCATGGGCAAGTAAAATCAGTAAAGCATTCCTGGGCGGCTCCTCCAGCAGTTTAAGCACCGCATTCGCGGCATTGCGATTCATTTCATCTGCACTGTCAATAATGGCAATCCGCCAGCCGCCTTCTGTGGCGGTTTTGGTGAAAAATTTTTGCAGTTTTCGAACATCGTCAACAACAATTTCTGCTTTCATTTTGCCCGTTTTTTCATTTGGCTGACGCTCAATAACAATAAGGCCGCCATGACCACCCGAAGATATACGTTTATTAACGGCAGAAAGTTCATCCGTTGCAAGTATGCTCGGGGGTATTTTCTCAGAAGAATCGCCAAACAAGCTGGGGACAGCCCTGTCATCTGGTGGATTATTCAATAGAAAACGCGCTATCTTTTGGGCAAGTGTCGCCTTACCAATACCGCGCGGACCGGTTATCAGCCACGCATGATGCAAGCGATCCGAATTATACGCCCCCAGAAACATTTGTTCCGCATTTTCATGGCCATATAAGTCAAATGCAGCGTGCTTTGCGTTATTTTCTTCGCGATGATTCATCAATGTCCTAAACGCGCGCCAAACGTCGCCGTAATATGTTTCCAGATACGGGCGGCGACATCATCCCTTGAACCCGTAGCAGAGACAATGCGAAAACGATCCGAATTGTCAGCCGCTATTTCAAGGAATGCCGCGCGCAAACGCTGATGATAGTCACCGGCCATTTTTTCAAAACGGTCTTCCCTGAAGTTTGCAGAAATTTTTGCTTCCCGATCATTGGCCCGCTTCAAACCCTCTTCAGGGTCAGCATCAAGAAGAATAGTAATGTCCGGCCAGAAATTATCCGTTGCAATCCTGTGAATATCCTCAATGATCGACGTTTCCAGGCCATGTCCCGCGCCCTGATACGCAAAAGTTGAATCGGCGTAACGATCTGTAATAACCCACTTTCCGGCTTCCAGAGCAGGCGATATGGTTCTTTTTAAATGATCCACACGCGCGGCATAAAACAGGAGAACTTCGGTCATGGGAAACCATTTATCAGGGTCTCCGGTGAGCAAAAGGCCGCGAATTTCTTCAGCCCCCGGCGCACCTCCAGGTTCCCGCGTGAGAATAACATCGATTCCCATAGCGCTAATCTGGTTCCTTAATATTTGTACCTGGGTGGACTTTCCCGTACCCTCCCCCCCTTCGAAAGAGATGAATTTCCCGCGCGGTACTTTATGATTATTCACTGCCCGCAGACCCCAGCAATAGATAATTAAAGGCGGCTTTCAGACGGCTAATACCTCCTAATTTTGAAATATCTGCACCTGCGACAAGAGGGAATTCAACAGTTTTCATATTTTTTGCAGAAATTTCAAGAACACCGATAGGCTGCCCTTTAACGATAGGTGCCGGTATCGGGCCGGTATAGACAATCCTGGCCTTCATTCTTCGACGATCCTGACGACTAATAGAAAGCACCACGTCATCTTCAATCATCAGCGGGACAGTGCCATTCATGCCAAGCCAGACATTGGCCGTATCAACAATGTCACCCGCTTTGAAAAGGGGGTAAATGCTGAAATCACGGAAACCATGTTTTAATAAACGTTCTGCCTCCCGAGCGCGGGCGCGGTTGCTTTTTAGCCCATTAATCACCAATATCAGCCTGCGGTCTTTTTCCACAGCCGAAGCGACAAGGCCATAACCGGCATCTTCTGTATGACCTGTTTTCAGGCCATCTGCTGATGACATACTGTATAAGATTGGATTACGGTTGGTCTGTGAGATATTGTTAAATGAAAATTTCTTTTCCTTGAACATGGTATAATATTCTGGAAATTCCGAGATAAGCTTTTGGGATAAAATAGCCAAATCCCGCGAAGACATATAATGCTCTTTATCCGGCCACCCATTCACATTGGTAAAATGAGAATCTTTCATGCCCAATTCTTTGGCTTTTTCATTACTCAAATAGACAAAGGCTTCTTCGGAACCTGCAAGCCCCTCGGCAAGAACCGCGCAGGCATCATTGCCGGATTGGACAATCACGCCCATTAATAAATCGCGAATGGTGACCTTTTGTCCAGCCTTAAGGAACATGGTTGATCCTTGAAGGCGCCATTTACGCCAAATAGTCTCGCTGACCTGAAGCTCATCATCCAGTAAAATATTACCGTCCCGCAATCTTTCAAAAGTCAGGTAAATGGTCATTAACTTGCTCATGGATGAAGGTGGCATGGCCACATCCGCATCATGTTCAAACAAAACCGCACCTGTCGCCCCCTCTATCATAATGGCGTGTTTGGCGGGTGTTTTAAATTGATAAGCCTCTACATAGGCAAAACCACTGCAGAAAACAGCAAGGCTACATATTGTTTTGAGTATTTTATTTTTCATCGCATAAATTTCTGATCTAAATAAATTTTAATAGTCCATAATAATACGGGCCGTATTGTGACCCAATGATAATATTCTGCCAAGTATAATTTCAGCTAATTCAACAGTGGGCTGTGGGCCAATCCTGACACGATATAAATTTTGGCCATTTATATCTACTTCTTCTATCTTTGTATCACTGATATGGTCAATTGCATCAACAACTTTTTCGGCATTTTTCTGATCTGCATAAGCCCCAATTTGTACATATATCTCAGCACCCTCAATAGGGTCATCCGAAATATTTTCATTCTGCGCCATCTGGACGACAGGTTGAGCAACCACCGGCGGGGTGTTCTTTGCCATGATCTGTTTCGGCAAGATATTTTGCGGGCCATTAACGGCCTGTATTCTGACTTTCGTCACGCCTTTCTTTTCAAAACCCAGTAATTGCGCGGCGCGGCGCGACACATCAATGATGCGGTTTCCGACAAATGGCCCCCTGTCATTAACCAAAAGCACCAGCCACCGACCATTTTCAACATTCGTCACCCGCACATAGCTTGGCATAGGCAGCGTCGTATGAGCCGCCGTTAAGTCATTCATATTAAAAACATCGCCATTGGCGGTTTTCCGACCATGAAATTTCTTACCATACCATGAAGCCAGCCCCACCCTGTCATAATGCGGGTCAGCGGCAGGGTAATAAGTCTTTCCTGATATTTTATAAGGTTTGCCAACTTTATAAACCGGGTTTGGCGGGCCGGATGCTTCATGGGTTCGTTTTGTCGACCCACATGCCGCGACGCCCAAACAGAAAATTATAACGATAGCTTTTCGAAATAACATCATTTCAATTCATCCGATAGCAGACTAACCCCAAGAGCATAATAATTGGAACAATTATAGCTTAGAATGGCCCTGAAGTTTTTATAAGTTAGAAATGCAGGCCCATCTTTACCGGCCGGCATAACCAAGGATGCGACAAATGCCGGATCAGCAACAAGCGGCAGATCGCTGCCGTAAATTGTTCTGACTCCCAATTCCTGCCATTCCGTCATGGTCAATTGTCTGCTGTGATCTTTCAGGGCTCTTCGGCAAGAGGTAACTTTTTTTGTTTGTTTAACTTTCTGCCACAGAAGATCCACATCTTTGGGCAATATCACCTGCCTGCCCCAGGTGCGCTCAGATTGCCAGCCATGTTCTTTGAGATAATTACCGATAGAGGCAAAAACATCTGCCTTATTATCCCAGATATCTTTCCTGCCATCCTCATCAAAGTCGTAAGCATAGGCAAAAAAACTGGACTGCATGAATTGGCCTTGTCCCATCGCACCAGCCCATGACCCTTTAAAATGAGATGGGTCAACATGACCTTCTTCCAAAATAACCAAAGCCTTGATCAATTGCGTCCGGAAATATTTGCTCCGGCGCATATCATACGCTAATGTTGCCAATGAGCGAATGACATTATAGCCCCCGGTGTAGCTGCCATAATTTGTTTCCATCCCCCATATGCCGGCAATGAATCTGTCCTGAACACCAATTTTCTGAGAAACAATATTGAGAATATCCCCATTTTCGGTCATTTTTTGCCTGCCATTGGCAATACGCGCACTGCTGACCCGTTTGGAGATATATTCGTTATATGTCTGCGTAAATTCAGGCTGATGACGATCAAGCTTTATCACCTTGGGATCCGGCGTAATGCCTTCAAAAGCCAAGTCAAATGTTTCAGCAGAAATGCCATTTGCCAACGCTTCGACCTTAAGGTCCATGCGCCAATCGGAAAAGCTTTGTGGGTTTTCAGGAACGACTTTTACATTTTTAGCCACAGCAGCTATAGAACTCAACCCAACTGAGAAGAACAAGACTATAAAAAAAAGAATTTTATTATTTATCACGTCTCATAAACCCCTATCGCTCAATATTCTCATTCAAATTTCACCACTTGCGTTAAAATAAAGCCTATAATGTCGATAAATGATGACAATATAAAGGCATTTCTGCAATTTACCAAAGAAGATCAGCTTTTATAAATTCGTTAGATTATTTCATGCTAAATATTGGATGCGTCAATTCTGCCCTTGACCTGACTATAGCTATCGGCTAAATCCTGTTCTCACATATATTCAGCCTGAATATTGACACGGAGAGGTGGCAGAGCGGTTGAATGCACTGGTCTTGAAAACCAGCAAGGGTGCAAGCCCTTCGAGGGTTCGAATCCCTCCCTCTCCGCCAGTTTCTGCGTTATACGGTACTCTCGCCATACTAAATATTTATAGCCATTTCAATAGCATCCTTATGTTTCTCATTGTTACTCTTTACAAATTACTCTGATACCCTGCACACAATGTACGCGCCGTAAACTTCCATAATAGTTCTTTATTAAAGGGTTAACTTTAGTCGAATGATATTGGTAAAAAATTTGAATAAATAATTTGACACATTTCCGACTTTGAATATCAATCTATTTCGATTGATGAGGCTACTTAGTGCGTTATTTATCATATTATTCTCCTATTCTATGAGGTTATCGTGTGGCTGACAATTAACGACAGGCCACATCGCCGAGTTATATGTTATGATAATAGTTAGTTGAAGAACTCTCCGCATGTATCAATACTAGTTTGACAATTAGGATTGAAAAAAAACAGTTTCACCGCCCGGTGCCATACGAATCGGTGTCCTTTAATGGTCAGTAGTTAGTAATTTTTCTCTTATTTATAAGTAGTTGAAGTCAATAGTTAATATCTCTTATAAATTTAATTAACCACATCAGCTTGTTCAAAGCCTTCAAAGAGATCTATGATACCAACATCCAATTTCAGTGATATCTTGTATAAATTTCCACTCCCGATACGTGCTCGTCCTTCTTCCCACTTCATCAAGTCTGATACATAACAGGGAATAGCTTTTGCCAGTTCTTCTCTAGTGATGCCTATTCTCCTACGCCTTTTACGTATCTTATTACCAAGATGAATATCTATTTTATCGCTTTGTTTTGTCATGTTACCTCAAGGTTAAGTGAACAAGCTTAATAGCAAACGTCATCTAGGATATCAACAAAAAAGTATGCTATAGCATGTTTCTATACTAGCCAGTTCCCCGTAGTAATGAGTCATGATTAAAAACGGTATTGGTACAGAATTAAAGAAATTACGTTCGCAACGTAAGTTAACACAAGAGGCTTTAGCTCATAATGCTGATGTTGCCATAGCATTTATCAAAGAAATCGAAGCAGGCATTAAGCAGCCGAGTGTTACAACGCTGTTCAAACTATCATATGCCCTCGGTGTATCACCTAGCGAGCTTGTAGAACCCACTTATTTACGTTGGGTTGACCAAAAAGACTAAAAATCAGATTACCAATTATAATTCAAAGATTAATGATTAGGTTATCCAAATAATAATAAATCTAACTCTATAATACACGCAGTGATATCAAAGTAACAATATTAAAGTCCACAACGCATTATACACGCTCCAAATATATGTTACAAACATTTCACATAACCAGTTAATAAACATAATAAAATAAGGGTAATTAGCAAAAAAGTGCTTCGTTTCCACCACTTGTTGTCCTGTTTTAATGCCGAATTTTTCGTTCTATACAGTGATTATAGCCTGCAGCAAAGTTTCACCGGATAGCCTTGACCTCTCACAATTAAGATTTTGATCAAAAAATGGGGATATTCGTATTATGAGAGAAATTCAGCCCGAAAATTATCCTGAAAATATCCTGAAAACAAAAATATGAGAACAAAGCCAAAGGATATTTAGAATAAAGGAAATGGTGGGCGATACAAGATTTGAACTTGTGACCTCCTCGATGTCAACGAGGCGCTCTACCCCTGAGCTAATCGCCCCACTATCGCAATATGATTGGGAGTTATAATCATTTTACTCTGTTTGGCAAGGTAAAAAAACCAGAATTTCATTCATAATCTGTTCAGCTATTTCCTGCTACGATACTGTTGAAAAAAGGTGACCTCATGCAAAAACATTACGTATTATTGATGGCTATTATCATTACCTCCCTCACCGGATGCAGCAAAAACATTGTCAGTGAAGTTACCAGATTTCATAGCCTCCCTGCCCCCAATTTAGAAACAATAGAAGTTATCCCATTAGATGACAACTTGCGAAAAAGCCTTGAATTTGGCCAATATGCCGAGCTTGTTGGTCAATATCTTGGCCGCCATGGCTATAAACCTCCATCTCATTCACCATCACAATTGATCGCCAGAATTGGGTATCTGGCACGTCCGGCAAACGACGGCATGGATAGCGGCCCCCGATCATCGGTTGGTATTGGTATTGGCAGCGGCGGTCGTCGTTCAAGCGTTGGAGTCGGCATATCCATCCCCCTTGGCCAGGATAAAATACCGCAGGATAAAATCCGGCGTTTAACCCTGGAAATTATCCAGAGATCAGACGGCATAAAACTTTATGAGGGCCAGGTGACAAGCCGCGGCAAAGAAAATATGCCGCTTATTATGCCCTATCTGGTTGACGCTTTATTTACAGATTTTCCGGGCGAAAACGGCGCTTCAAACACCGTCAAGATAACCCCTTGAGATGATCTAAAGTCACCCTGATCACTCAGGTGTCGCCAAGCTCTTGCCAACCCAGTCCAAATATTCCGCGCTGCCGCCTGTGATATCCCATTGGACGATACAAGGTGTATCATAGGAATGAAGTTCCTTTATACGAACCATGGCTTTTTCGGCAAGGTTTTTGCGAGTTTTCATAAGAACAGCATGTTCGGATTCTTCACAAAGCTTATCTTCCCATTGATATAAAGACAAAATAGCGTCAGAAATATTGGCGCAGGCAACGAGTTTTGCCTTAATCAATTCTCCAGATAATGCAACAGCCTCAGCCTTATCCCGAACCGTCACATATAATACGCAATATTCCGCCATATATTTTTTCCGTAAACCTTCATTTGTTTGTCAGCCCTTGACCCGGCGCAACAAAAATAATGCCGCCGACAGAGCCACCACAGCACCGCCCTGATGGGCCGCTGCCAATGGGATGGGCACCACATATATCAACGTAAATATCCCAAGCGCACCCTGCCCCAAGACCGTTACCAACATAAAATGGCCGGCAATACGTACTTGCATACCCGTATCTTTTTGGGTTTTATACCAAACATGTATCGCAAAAAGAGCAATCAGATAACCCAACATCCGATGATTAAACTGTACTGTCATAATATTTTCAAAAATATTCATATACCATGGAGTCATGCTATATAGCCCCGCCGGGATCCATTGCTCTTCCATCAAAGGCCAACTATTGTATATCATACCGGCATTTAGTCCGGCCACCAGACCACCCAATAATATCTGAAAGAAGATCATCCATACCAGGAAGACAACCGCACGGGCGGACTTTTCGTAACTGCCCCCCATGTTACCTGGGCTTTTATTCATGACAAGGCCTGTGGCAATCCAAAATATGTAAAGAAAAATCAGCACAGCCAAACCCAAATGCGCGGTAAGGCGATAATGGCTGACATCTGGATGGTCAACCAGGCCGCTTTTGACCATCCACCAGCCAAGTCCGCCCTGCAGGCCACCCAGAAAGAACATCAGCCATAATTTTGGTTTTAAACCTGCTGAGACCCGCCCCTTTACCAAAAAAAATGCAAATGGTATAAAAAACGCAAGCCCAATCAATCGCCCCAGGAAACGATGACTATATTCCCAGAAGAATATCTCTTTAAAATCAGCAAGGCTCATGCCTTTATTTATTTTTTGATATTCCGGATATTGTTTATAAGCGGCAAATTCCTTGAGCCACGCTGTCTCATTCAGGGGGGGAATAACCCCACTTAAAGGCTTCCAATGCACCATACTCAAGCCAGATTCTGTCAGGCGCGTCACACCTCCAACGATCACCATACAAAAAATCATGGCACACATCAGAAACAGCCAACCGGCAATTTGGCGTTTATTTCTTTTTTCCGGGTCCATGCATCACCTACTATTTACTCTTTAAATTAAAACCGTCATATTAACCGAAAAAAGAATGAGATAAATCTTTTTCTTGCGCGTTTTTATCGTGGTTAACATATCCTTAATATTCCATAACAATTGAGGAAAACTGTCAGAAAAGGTCAGAAAGTCTTAATATTCAACATGTAATATTCTTCTATGACAAAGACCTTAAATTTATCCAATAATTATAAATCCAGATGTTTTCATACTGGGTTTCTTGTCATCTCATGTGCTTTTTTAATCTTGAGCTTTCTCCCAAACCACAGCCAGTCTGCGCGCATTCAAACATATGATGTGCCCACAGTTAAGTGGATTTATAGGCCAGAGTTTCAGGAATCCACACGGTTGATCAATAATTTTTTCCATGAACATACCAAAGTGGATCTTTATAAAGTGCATAAAAATATATATCTGCCCTATGATAAGTTTTTGGTTTTTTCCGGGAATATATATGCCACTGAAGATCATAGTATCTTAACATCCATGATGTCATCGCTCAAAATTCAAAAAAGAGATCATATCACGGGGTTCGGCTTCACCGGCCTTGTACAATGGCCAATTCTTGAGCAAAAGAACTGGGCCATTCACCTGAATGGTAAAATCACCAGTATTCGACATCTCGCTGTTGATTTATCCCAAAGAAACCGCTGGAACTTTGAGCATCAAATTGGCTGTAGCGCAAGTTTCGTCGTCAGCAATTCTGTTCAAATATCCCTGAATGCGTATCATTATCGTATTATTGAAGATAACCAATATGATAATTTCGATCAATCCTTTATGAACAGCAACGGCGGTTTTGCGACTTTACTGTTTCAATTCTGAACGGGTTGATTTTCAGGCACTCTAAATCTCTGGCCTAAATCCTAAGATTGATTTTCTGTTAAAAATAGCTTATCTCGAACCCTATGGATCAGAATCTTACCTATATCCTGATGATCGCTGCAACGATAATTTCCGGCTTTGCACTGTTTAAGGCTCGCAAACCAAAAGAATTAGGCAAGTCATGGCATATTCCGTGGAATGCTATTGTCTTTCTGGGCCTAATATTTCTTTTACTCCTCATCCGTCATCAATTCACCCTTTCGAATATTGATTTTCCCGCCCGATAATAATCTGCCTTAAGAATCTGTTTTCGAAGCATCGGCAAGAGCAATGGCAGCCACGTTAAATATTCCCTTGGCTGTGGCGGACGGGGTTACAATATGCGCCGGCTGCGCGGTGCCAAGCAAAATCGGTCCGACCAATAAGCCATTATCAATACTCCGCAGCATATTCGTACATATATTTGCCGCATCAAGATTGGGGAATATAAACAGATTTGCAGAACCCGTAAGCTTACTGTCAGACACCATTTTATCTCTGATGGCTTCTTTTAAGGCGGTATCCGCGTGCATTTCCCCATCAATCTGCATATCTGGCCGCATTTCTCGTAATACTTGCGCCGCTTTACGCATTTTTTTAGCTGATGGGGCATTGGAAGAGCCAAAATTGGAATGAGATAGCAAGGCGACCTTGGGTTCCACCCCAAAATGGCTGACTTTTTCCGCCGCAGCCAATGTATTCTCAACGATTTGCGCCATAGTCGGGTCAACCGTCATGAAGGCATCTGCAAGAAAGATTGTTCTGCGCGGTAAAATCAACGTGCTGACCGTTGATAATTTATGATGGGCGTTCTTCTGGCCAATAATATCAATGATATATTTAACGTGAAAATCAAACCGTCCGTATGTCCCACAAATCATGGCATCCGCATTCCCCATACGAAGCGCCAATGCAGCAATCACCGTGGTATTGGTTCGCACAATGGTCCTTGCGGCTTCTTTCGAGACACCGTTCCTGCACACTAAAGAATGATACTCTTCCCAATAATGCCGGTATCTTTCGTCTTTCTGGGGGTTGATCAAATCAAAATCGCGGCCTTTAACCAACCGGAGGCCAAGTTTTTCGATTTTCTGTTCAACCACGACGGGACGGCCCACGATGATAGGAAGGCCCATCTTCTCATCTGCCATAGCCTGGACCGCAAGCAGAACACTTTCATTCTCTCCTTCGGCAAAAATGATCCTCTTGGGGTTTTTCCTGGCTTGCTCAATTACCGGCTGAAGCAAGATACTGGATTTAAAGACAAAGTTACTCAGTTTAGCTTTATAGGCTTCGATATCCGTCAAAGGTCGTTTTGCAACACCGCTCTTCATAGCAGCCTCTGCCACTGCGGGGGCAATTTCAAGAATAAGCCGCGGGTCAAGCGGCTTTGGAATGATATATTCAGGACCAAATTTCAGCACTTCACCCTGATAGGCATTCGCCACCTGTTCTGAGGATTCCTTAAAAGCCAAGTCGGCAATCGCCTTGACACAGGCATGTTTCATTTCAGCGTTAATGGTTGTTGCCCCGACATCCAGTGCCCCCCTGAATAGAAATGGAAAGCACAGAACATTATTAACCTGATTGGGATAATCGGATCTTCCTGTGGCGATAATAGCATCACTTCGTACTTTGCGTGCTTCTTCAGGCAGGATCTCAGGCGTTGGGTTGGCCAGCGCCAGAATGAACGGTTTTTCCGCCATACGTTTGACCATATCCGGCTTCAATATGCCAGGTGCTGAAAGTCCAAGAAAAATATCGGCACCGTCAATCACATCCGCCAAGGTACGTTTGTCTGTTTTTATGGCATATTTTTCTTTATAGGGATCCATCCCCTTTTTGCGGCCCTTATAGACCACGCCTTCAATATCCACAAGGCTGACATTAGCCCGGTCAAGACCCATGCTAACGAGCAGATCCAGGCAAGCGAGGGAGGCCGCGCCGCCGCCTGTCGCGACCAGCTTAACATCAGACAATTCTTTATCCACGATCCGAAGACCATTATAGATCGCCGCCCCAACCACAATGGCTGTGCCGTGCTGATCATCATGAAATACCGGAATATTCATGCGTTCTTTTAAGGCCTTTTCCACAATAAAGCATTCTGGCGCCTTGATATCTTCCAGATTTATCGCCCCGAATGTGGGCTCCAGAGCGGCAATGATCTCAATGAGTTTTTCCGGGTCATTCTGATCAATTTCAATATCAAAAACATTGATCCCGGCGAATTTTTTAAACAGAACCGCCTTACCTTCCATCACAGGTTTTGAGGCGAGCGGTCCGATATTACCGAGACCAAGCACCGCAGTCCCATTGGTCACAACCCCAACGAGATTACCCCGTATGGTCATCTCATTCACCGCTTCCTGATCTTCGACGATGGCCTCACAGGCAAAAGCCACACCGGGAGAATAGGCCCGCGCCAGATCGCGTTGATTTGACAGCGGTGTCGTCGGTGATATTTCAAGCTTTCCGGGCGTCGGTTCTCTATGATATCTCAGGGAGGTTTTTTTAAAATTTTCATCTGGCATTTTATGCTAAATCCATCCTTTGTTGAGACCATAGCTTATACCCAAAAACACATATTAAACAAGGATGTCATTTGTCCCTTCTAAAGATGGCAGGTAAATTTGGGGGCAATATCGAAGAAATCCGCTTGCTTTATACCGCAAAAAAGACAGGCGTGACTTGAATGATGCATATTACGCCAACAGGGTCAGTTCCGTTTATAGCTAGAATTATTATGGCGACAAACTATAATTACCTTAAATCTTCGACAAGGCAAAACATGCAATTCAATTTTGAAATTTACAAAAAAGCCAGATTAGCGCGCGACCCCCGATTTGACGGTAAGTTCTTTGTTGCTGTCAAAACGACAAAAATATATTGCCGACCAATTTGTCCGGCAATGACCCCCAGGGAAGAGAATGTAACATATTTTCTGTCAGCAGCAGAAGCCGCTTATGCAGGATACAGACCCTGTTTGCGTTGTCGCCCGGATAGCGCGCCAGGTTCACCTGCCTGGAAAGGTGTTAATACAACGTTGGAGCGGGCCATTAAATTAATTGACCAAGGCACTTTACATGATCATTCTTTAGAAGATTTAGCCATGAAACTGGGTATTGGCAGTCGCTATTTAAGGCAGCTCTTTAAAAAACACCTCGGCATTTCACCAAAGGCCTATGATCTGTACCAGAAATGTTTATTTGCCAAGAAACTGCTCCATCAGACAAAATTACCGATAACGCAAATTGCCTTTGCCAGCGGCTTTAATAGTATTCGCCGGTTCAATGATTGCTTTCAATCACAGCTTAATCTGACACCTTCTCAGGTACGCAAATCAGGCAAAGGGGTGCTAAACGACCTCGAACTTCAACTTTTTTACCGTCCCCCTTATAACTGGAATTTTGTTCAAAAGTTTTTTGCAGCGCGGGCTATCCCAAACCTTGAATGGTGCGATGGACACCGTTATGGAAGAACATTTGAATACACAGGATGCAAAGGACGCTTCACAGCACGGCATATCCCGCATAAAAACATGTTCGCTATCTCCGTCGAATTGGACGATATTAAAAAGCTTAGAAACATCGTGAACAATATTCGGCGTATTATGGATCTGGATGTTGATATACAGAGCATTGATCAAAGTCTTTGTCAGCATTTCAATATGTTGAATATATTCCAGGAAGGGATACGGTTGCCAGGTACATGGGATGCATTTGAGGCTGGAATAAGAGCTATATTGGGTCAGCAGATTTCAGTCGGTGCGGCAAAAAATTTATGTACCCAGTTGGTTCAGGAACTTGGTGAAAAAGAAGACAAAACATTTTTATTTCCCACGCCTCAATCAATAATGGAAAGCAAGCTTGATTTTATGAAAATACCCGCTGCACGAAAAAAAACGTTACAAGATTTCTCTCATCATTATTTCACGCATAGTAATCCTGATGATACGAAACAATGGATCCAATTAAAGGGGATAGGTCCCTGGACTATAGACTATGCCAAGATTCGTGGTTTGAGCGACCCGGATATTTATCTCGGCACTGACCTCGGTATCAAAAAAGCCATTCAAAAGACAAATTATCAGGGGAACCCTGATCTGGCCTCTCCATGGCGCAGCTACATGACATTACAATTATGGGGACAATTATAATGTATCTTGATTTTATGGACACACCGATAGGTACCTTGGAAATACGCGCTTCTGATTTAGGCGTAAGCAAAGTTACTTTTCATGAACCGGAACAACGTATTTCAAACAAGAATGACATAACGGATCAATGCAAACAACAATTGGAAGAATATTTTGCAGGTAAACGAAAAAGCTTTGATCTTCACCTGGATCAAAACGGCACAGATTTTCAGAAATCTGTTTGGGTTTGCCTCCTTCAAATGCCTTTTGGTCAAACCGCTTCTTATCAGGATATTGCCATACGCATAAATAACCCTAAATCAGTCCGGGCTGTTGGCGCGGCAAACGGCAAAAATCCGATAGGAATTATCGTCCCCTGTCATCGTATTATTGGCAGCAACCAAACCTTGACTGGCTATGCCGGAGGGTTGGATCGTAAAGCCTGGTTACTAAAACACGAAGGGGTTAATTTGAAAAATTTTGGGGATACTAAGCTAAATAATACCAGTAAAAATTTACAAAAAAATTTATTCCATAACTGACTTTTAAAACGCCGTGGATCAAAGCGGTTACAATGGATTTATTATAAATGCCATGACTTATAAATGCTATGATAGGGAATACAAAATAAAGGCGGATGGAATATGAATTGCCATCCGCCTTTTTTGTCTTTAAGTCCGGATTTTATTCGTAACTTGGATTAACGTCCGCTTTTCCGCGCTTGTTCAGCAGCCGCAGCCGCAGAGCATTTAATTTGATAAAGCCTGCCGCATCTGTCTGATCATACACCTGATCTTCTTCGAAGGTTACATGCGCCATGGAATAAAGAGATTGCGGGGATTTTCGGCCGACCAGATGGACACCGCCCTTGTAAAGTTTTAATCGTACCGTGCCGCAGACATGTTCCTGCGACTTATCGATCAGGGCCTGAAGCATTTCCCGCTCTGGCGAGAACCAGAAACCATTATAAATCAACTCCGCATATTTGGGCATTAATTCATCTTTCAGATGCATGGCGCCGCTGTCCAGCGTTATACTCTCAATGCCCCGGTGCGCGGTGAGTAAGATCGTCCCTCCCGGCGTTTCATAGATGCCGCGCGACTTCATACCGACAAAACGATTTTCAAGTAAATCAAGCCGGCCAATACCATTGGCTCCGCCCAGTTCGTTCAGTTTCGTCAGGATCGTCGCAGGTGACATTTTAACGCCGTCGATGGCGACCGCATCCCCCTTTTCAAATTCAACTTCGATGTAAGTGGGCTTGTCCGGGGCCTCTTCCGGCGATACCGTCCGGTTAAAAACATACTCCGGGCTTTCCTCCCACGGATCTTCCAGTAATTTTCCTTCGCTTGAGGTATGCAGAAGATTGGCATCAACGGAAAAAGGTGCCTCGCCCCGCTTGTCTTTGGCCACAGGGATCTGATGTTTTTCCGCATAATCGATCAGCTTTGTCCGACTATTCAGGTCCCATTCCCGCCAGGGGGCAATCACCGTGATATCGGGATCAAGACCGTAATAACCCAGTTCAAAACGAACCTGATCATTACCTTTCCCGGTGGCCCCGTGACAGACGGCATCCGCGCCAACCGCATGGGCAATTTCAATTTGGCGTTTGGCAATCAGCGGACGGGCGATAGAGGTGCCCAGCAGATAAACCCCTTCATAAAGCGTATTGGCCCGAAACATGGGAAAGACATAGTCGCGAACAAATTCTTCGCGTAAATCCTCAACAAAAATTTCTGTACAGCCAAACATTTCCGCCTTTTTGCGGGCCGGCTCAAGCTCTTCGCCCTGGCCAAGATCTGCGGTGAAGGTCACAACCTCACAATCATAGGTATCTTTCAGCCATTTCAGAATGATAGATGTATCAAGGCCGCCTGAATAGGCCAGAACTACTTTTTTAATTTCTTTAGTCATCCGTTTTTCCCGCGCTAACGATGGTTATTCACAAGCTAAATTTCTGGCTCAAATTTCTGGCTCAAATTTCTGGCTCAAATTTCCTCGGGCAGTATAGGCATTAGATCACAGGACGCAACTATTTCCCTGTTCAATATCGTAACAAAATTTGCATTGCAGACTGAAAAAAAATATTCTTTACATAAATACATAAAGCGATCAATTGAGATGTGAAAAGCTACCGCCTGTTCACAAGATTAGCATAATCTTTCATCATGGTCTTGCAGACATCACCAACAACAAAATTATAGTCGCCAATTTCACGGAGCGGTGTGACTTCGGCGGCGGTACCTGTCAGAAAAGCCTGCTCAAACCCAGCCATTTCATCTGGCATGATCGCCCGCTCAATAACGTCAAGTCCGCGTTCTTTGGCAAGACCAATCACCGTGCGGCGCGTGATACCGTCAAGAAAACAATCCGGCGTCGGCGTATGCAGCGCCCCATCTTTCAGGAAGAATATATTCGCGCCAGTAGCTTCAGCAACCTGCCCCCGATAATCGAGCATCAACGCATCATCATATCCATTCGCCGTAGAGGCGTCCTTGCATAAAGAGGCAATCATATATAGTCCCGCTGCCTTGGCATGAACCGGTGCTGTTTCAGGCGAAGGCCGTTTCCATTTGGCAATTTCCAATCGTAATCCCTTATGAAGCGCGTCCTCACCAAAATAAGGCGGCCATTCCCATGCCGCAACCGCCATATGAATTTTTGACCCCTTGGTCGCAACACCCATCATTTCAGAACCGCGCCAGGCAATAGGCCGAACGTAAGCATCCACAAGACCATTTGCCTTCACAACATCAATGGCAGCCTGATCAATTTCTGCCACCGTATAAGGATTTTCAAAGCCCAGCATTCGCCCTGAATCAATCAGTCTCTGCGAATGTTCCCGCAGTTTGAATATTTCGCCGCCGTAAGCCTTCTGACCTTCAAAAACACTGCTGGCATAATGAAGCGCATGGGTTAATACATGGAATTTGGCATCCCGCCAATTTACCAGTTCACCATTATACCAAATGACACCATCGCGGTCGTCGTATGTTCTTGATGACATTATATTTTTAACCCTTGCGTAATTATATTTCACTTAAAACTTGATATACGTAACATTATAATTTAAATATGTCAATATGGCTGACATAATTTTTGACATAAATTCATATGACGATCATGAAAAGTTTCTGAAAGGGATGGAGCTTTTATATTTCGGCTATCGCGACTTTATCAGCTGGCCTGATGAGGAATTACACAGTCACGGGCTAGGCCGCGCCCATCATCGGGTTTTGCATTTTGTTGGCCGCAACGCCGGGTTAAAAGTGGCCGGGCTTCTGAAGCTGCTTAATATCACCAAACAGAGCCTGTCACGGGTCTTAAACGACTTGATCGAAAGAGGTTACATTCGGCAGGATATTGGTAAAAATGATCGACGACAACGCCTGCTCTATTTAACGGATCATGGTCATGATTTACTGGATAATATTACGGCACATCAAAAAAAACATATGCTCAGCGCCTTTGAAAAGGCCGGCGATGATTCAGTGGAAGGATTCTGGAAAGTCTTAACCGCGCTTATTGCCGATGAAAACCGTACAGAAATTTTAGAACAGATTAATTCGGATATTGGCGGATAAAAGTTTCCTGATTTAAATATTAATTATTTCTCGTCACGGTCCAGATAGATTTGCAAATACATGGTACCGACCATTTCCCCTCTGGTTGTTAAACCGCGCAACTCTACTCTCTCAATGAAAGTTCCGCTCGCGCCGTCATAAACTCCAGTACCTCCGACGATGACACCCCGGCCCGACGGATGCGGCCCGGAAGATACGTTCGCCGCAATTGAACCGGTCCAATCATTACCCATGATCACACTGGCAAAGGCGGGAATATGCGCCAATGGAATGCTTTCGGTTTCATAGATCAGCAACGAGCCTTCGGGGGTCGTGATGGTCCAGTGAGTTTTCCAATCCATGCCGGGACGCGGCCCCGCATCGTCCGGGAAAATTTCAAGTTCACTGGCCAGTCCGACCAATTCGCCGTCCGCATTTCGAATACGCGCAACCAAACCGAGCATATTCTTTAATGATGAATTCTCAAGACCTGCAACATTTTGCGGTACACGCATCATGCCACCTGAAAATCCATGGGTAAGGGACAGAATATCCTCTGCCATTTCGAGCTTAAATTCGACGTAATTCGTCTGACTTATCGGCAGCGGCGTTTCCGGACGATTGAGCCAAAACATCCCGGCGACACCAAGAGCTATTCCCGCTAAAAGAAATAGCAAGGTTTTTTTTGTTTTAAGCCTATCAGAAGATTGTACCGTCATGTTTGGATATCTTATTCTAAAAAAATATATTTTCCCCAATAAATTATTACCTTTTTACAAATCAGGGTCATTAGGCAACTAAACCAAATGTGAGTCATTTCATCAATAGCGGAAACCACTCACTTCTATGACAAGAATGTTGAAACCATGTAATGGACATCAAATTGCGATACCCCCATTGAAACTGAACCTAATTTAGCACCTAGTCTGCCAAATCTTTTGATCTTTGATGGGCGGCGCGGACCGTTTCAGTCATAAGTTTGCCAAGGCCCTCTTCCCCCATCAGGACATTCAGGCCGGCCTCAGTTGTCCCGTTCGGGCTGGTGACATTGATGCGAAGCTGCGCGGCGGTCTCATCCGTTTGGTCCAGCAAAGCCCCCGATCCGCAAATGGTCTGCCGGGCCAGTTTTCTGGCAAGTACCGGCGGCAAACCAACTTTTTCGCCCGCACCGGCCAGTGCCTCAACCATACTAAAGACATAGGCAGGGCCACTACCAGATACGGCGGTAACCGCATCAATCAATTTTTCTTCTGCCACCCATTCAACTGTGCCGACAGCCGATAACAGATCATGGCAGATATCTTTCCGGGAAAGCCTGACATTCTCATTGACGCAGCCCACAGTAATGCCTTTGCCAATTGCCGCCGGTGTATTGGGCATGGCACGAACGATGGCCGTATCCTGTCCCAAATGACGTTCAAAATATCCGATGGTTTTACCCGCTGCGATTGATAATAGAACAGATTCTGCATAATTTAACCGTTTGAGGCCCGCCATGACCCGATCCATGAGCTGCGGCTTGACGGCAAGTATGATAATGGATGGGACTATCTCCGCGGGCAAATCCGATATATCCGCCGCAATGTTCTTTTCGGTTAACATTGGCAGCATATCCAGAACAGCTTTTTTATCAGGATCAACGATAATGACGGCATCAATGGCCAAGCCACCCTTCAACCAACCTTGCAGCATGGCACCGCCCATCTTGCCGCAGCCGACCAATAACAATGGCTGCTGTGGCTTAATAAGGGAAAATGTTGGCATATATGCTTCCTAATTTTAGGCCTGTTCCTAATTTAGCGCCTGGCCCCAAGACGTCAAAGGGAAAATTCAAGCTTCACCAACGGTTTCCAGCATAGCAGACATAATTGCCTCCTCCGGGCTTTGATCCGCCCATAAAACAAACTGGAAAACCGGATAATATTTATTGCTTTCCCGTAAAATAGTATCCGTGATTTTTTCGCAAATTTCAGGGGTGACCTGCTGATTTTCTCCAGCCATATTGCTATGGCGAAACATCAGGCTGTTATCTTCGGTCCAGATGGAAAAATGGCCGATGGCGATTTTTTCATTCACCAAATTTATTGTTTCCAGAACCTTGGCTTTTTTATTTTCCTGCACACGCATATCCATCATGCCCGCGGCCTGAAGCAGGTTTTCATCCTCTACCCAGAAATAACGAATATGGAAATTGCACCATTCACCGCTTACAGCAACCGTAATCTCGTCATCAGCGGCCCGCTCAAAAGGCCATTCATTCTGAGCCGCTATTACTTCCAGAATATCGAGTGGATTTTCCGCAAGCCCCTCAAAGACGTCATTGTCAACTGCTGTCATTTTTTATATCTTTACTTATCGCTTTTTGTCATTTTCTTTTCGAGTGCCGTGATTTTCTTCTTCAGCACTTCATTTTCCGCGCGCGCTTCTTTGACCATGTCACGCACAACGTCAAACTCTTCCCGCGAAACCATATCCATGTCTTTTAAGATAGAATCCAGCCGCGCCCGGATCATCGTTTCCCATTCAGCTTTAACCCCATGCAGCGTTCCAGCGGCACTCTGACCCAATTTTGCGAGATCATCAAAAAATTTATTATCAGTCTGCACTTACATTAACCTTTTAAAATAAACTCATATAAACTACGGGACGCAAAAGCTTGCCTGACCTTGCGCCGGCTTTATAGCGTAATATGACCAAACTATAGATGAATGCCAAGCGGTTTCATTTCATTGAACCTTGACTTACGGAAAAAGCCCGGCATGATAGCCGTTAAACAATTGTAAAACAGCGAAAACAGGCCCAGAAATATTTTAGAAAAAATGAATATATGTTAGAAATTTTATTATCCGCCACTCTTTCCTTCCCTGATATTTCGCCGGATATTGTTAAAATAGGCCCTCTGACGATTCGCTGGTATTCCATGGCCTATCTTTTAGGTTGGGGTATCGCATGGTTTCATATGTTGCAGCTGATTAAAAAAAAGGGCGCGCCCTGTAATGCGGCAGAGGTTGGCGACTTCTTCTTTTGGGCCATGATGGGCATCATTCTTGGCGGCCGGCTCGGCTATGTTCTATTTTACAATTTTGATTTTTACATGAGAAATCCGGGGGATATTCTTGCCCTATGGGACGGGGGAATGTCTTTCCACGGCGGGTTCCTTGGGGTATCCCTCGCAAGCTATATCTTTTGCAGAAAACAAAAGATTGCCTTTTTTCGTTTTACCGACCTGATGGCTTGTGTATCCCCAATCGGATTGTTTTTGGGACGCCTGAGTAATTTTATTAATGGGGAATTATATGGCCGGCCGACGGACGCCTCAATCGGCATGGTTTTCCCCCGCGGCGGGCCCCTGCCCCGTCACCCGAGCCAGCTTTATGAAGCTGCGCTGGAAGGGCTGGCATTATTTTTATTGCTCTGGTTCCTGTTTTATTTCACCAATATTCGAAAAAGACCCGGCATGTTAACTGGTGTCTTTATCATAGGCTATGCCACCGCACGCAGCTTTGTTGAATATTTCCGCGAACCGGATAATCATATTGGCTTCCTATATGACACAGGTTTTCTGACGATGGGCCAATTGCTGTCCATCCCCATGGTATTGCTTGGGCTTTATCTTATATTTCGCAAACATAAAAAAGTCATATGAACGCTCTGCAAGAAAATCTTATTAAACGGATAAAGACCAAGGGGCCAATTTCAATCGCCACTTTCATGGCCAAGGCCCTGGGTGATGAACAGCATGGCTACTACATGAAAAAGGATCCCTTTGGGCAGGATGGGGATTTTACGACCGCCCCTGAAATCAGCCAAATGTTTGGCGAGATAATCGGCCTTTGGCAGGCGCAAAACTGGTTGAATATGGGTCGCCCGGCGGAAATTCACCTGATTGAGCTTGGCCCCGGACGCGGAACATTAATCCAGGACGTGCTGCGGTCAATGAAGGTCGTCCCCGGTCTTTTGGATGCCGTTAAACTCCATTTGGTTGAAATGTCACCGGTATTGCGCAGAATACAAGAAGAACGTCTGAAAGATTTTGGGAAACCCATGTGGCACAATCAGATCGCTGATGCATTGGAATTTGCGGGCGGCAAGCCCATTCTGCTGATCGCCAATGAATTCTTTGATGCCTTGCCTGTGCGCCAATTCGAAAAAGCCGATACGAGCTGGCACGAAAGATTAATTGGCGTTGATCATAAAGATAATCTCTGCTTTCAGCTTGCGGCCTTGCCGACGTCAGATCAGATGATACCGCCCGCCCATCATCAGGCTGAAAACGCAAGCATAGTGGAAATTTGCGCCATAGGCGAAAATATTCTGAAAGACATCGCGGGCTATATAAAAATCAATAGCGGGGCGGCTCTCATTATCGATTATGGTCATGTCGCCCATGGCACAGGGGATAGCCTGCAAGCCCTTAAAGGACATGACTATACGAACATATTAACAAACCCCGGGGATGCCGATCTTACTACCCATGTGAATTTTCAAAGATTGAAAGAAATCGCTCAGAACATTGATGTCAAAATTTATGGCCCAATAACCCAGGCAAGCTTTCTGAACGCAATGGGTATTGATGCCAGAAGCCAGATGCTTAGCCGCAAGGCAACAGCTGAACAAAAACAAGATATTCAGGCCGCCCGGCGCAGATTAACCGAGGCAAGTCAGATGGGGAATTTGTTCAAGGTTATGGCTCTAACGGGCGACAGCCTTAGGGAAATTAGTGGATTTAAGGTCTGAAATGGTCCCTTACAAAAGCGCCTTGCTAAGTGATATAGATCATATAAACCACGGTTTTTTTTCCCGTAAAGGTGGCTGCTCCACAGGTATATATGAATCGTTGAATTGCGGCCCGGGATCAGATGACAATCCGGATAATGTCACATATAACCGTCAAATCATACGGGCAAAAATTGGCTCCAAGGACACTGATCTTTGCGGTCTGCACCAGATACACAGCAATATTGTCCATTATCTGGGTAGCGACAGTGACCTTGACATTCTGCCAAAGGGCGATGCCCTGGTGACCAAACAAAAAAATGTTGCCTTAAGTATTCTGACTGCGGACTGCGCGCCGGTTCTTCTGGCAGATCCCATAAACAATGTCATTGGCGCGGCACATGCCGGGTGGAAAGGGGCGTTGACGGGAATTTTGGAAAACACCATTGCGATGATGTGTCATCATGGTGCCGCCCTTGAAAATATCCGGGCGGCAATAGGGCCATGTATAGCCCAAAAAAACTATGAAGTTGGCCCAGAATTTCTAGAAAATTTTATTGACCAAAACGCCGAATATAAAAGCTATTTCATCAATAGTCCGAAGGAGGGCCATCACCTCTTCAACCTGAGGGGTTTTACGGAAAAAAGATTAAAAGAGACTGGCATAACGCATATTGATATCTTGCCTTTTGATACCTATGCCAATAAGGATGACTTCTTCAGCTACCGCAGAACAACCCATCGTTCTGAGGAAGATTACGGGCGGCAAATTTCTGTTATTACGATTTAAAAAATCATAAACTCAGGAGTCGCTTTTTAAAATCTTTGCCGTTATATATTGATCCTGGATTCGATGATTTTAGTATAACGAGGAATATATCTATGAAACTGTTATCCGGTAATAGCAATCGGCCCCTCGCAGAAGCCATCGCAAGCCGCCTCGGAATGGCACTGATAAAAGCGGATATCAAAAGATTTCTGGACGAGGAAGTCTGGATAGAAATCCAGGAGAATGTCCGTGGTGAGGATGTTTTTATTATTCAGCCAACATCTTATCCTGCGAATGATAATGTTATGGAACTATTGGTAAGCATTGATGCGTTGCGCCGGGCCTCTGCTAATCGTATTACAGCGGTTATCCCCTATTTTGGCTATGCCCGTCAGGACAGAAAACCCGGGCCCCGCACGCCAATTTCCGCAAAACTTCTGGCCAATCTGATTACAAAAGCTGGTGCCGACCGCGTTTTGACCATGGACCTTCATGCCGGACAAATTCAGGGATTTTTCGATATCCCTACTGACAATCTTTTTGCCGCCCCTGTTTTAATCACAGATGTTAAAGAAAATCTCGTCGACAAGGGTGAAAAGATAATGGTTGTATCACCGGATGTTGGCGGTGTGGTTCGCGCCCGCGCCCACGCAAAACGTCTTGATGCACCGCTAGGCATTATCGACAAACGGCGCGAAAGAGCCGGGGTTTCGGAAGTTATGAATGTCATCGGTGATGTCGAAGGTTTTCATTGCATACTTGTCGATGATATCGTGGATTCTGCCGGGACTTTATGTAATGCCGCCTCAGCGCTTAAAGCGAACGGCGCGACAGGCGTTAGCGCCTATGTCGCCCACGGTGTTTTATCCGGCCCGGCCGTAGAACGAATCACCGCATCAGAACTGGAAACTGTCGTCATTACGGACAGCATTTGTGCCTCGGAAGCTGTCGCCAATTCCGCAAAAATTCGCCAGGTCAGCATCGCGCCATTGTTTGCAGAAGCCATCCGGCGTATCAATACGGAAGAATCTGTTTCCGTCCTGTTTTAATGAACGCCTTCAATATTTGGCCATACCCGGCAATATTTGATCATACTTGGGCTGAATATACAAATAACCATTGAGTTTTTAAGTGTTACACGTTAAAAGCTGCGAACTATAAGGTCTGCATCCTTAATCAATTGAGTGTGCAGGCTTTTGACATTGGCACCCCTGGAGGCCAATGTTCTTGTTTATCAATTAGGAGAATTAAAATGGCAAGTCCAGTTATAAAAGCTGAATTGCGCGGAAAAGCGGGTAAGGGGTCCTCTCGTGCGTTACGTAGAGAAGACAAAATACCGGCCGTTATATACGGCGACAAAAAAGAACCAACCATCGTTACCTTAGCCCGGGTTGACCTGGTTAAGGAACTTAACAAAGGTGGTTTTATGAACACTTCCTACGAACTTCAAGTGGGCAAAAATACTGAAACGGTTTTACCCCGTGATGTTCAGTTCCACCCTGTGACAGATTGGCCGTTGCATGTGGATTTCCTGCGTCTGGCTAAAGGATCAAGTTTGAATATCATGATTCCGATTCACTTCATAGGCGAAGAAGAATGTCCCGGCATTAAAACAGGTGGCATTTTGAATGTTGTCCGTCATGAGGTTGAATTTTCATGTCCTGCCAGTGCCATTCCGGAAGCGATCGAAATTGATGTTTCCCAGCTTGAAATGAATGACAGTATCCATATCAGTACGGTAACATTGCCCAAGGGTGTGACACCGGTTATTGATGATCGCGATTTCACTATTGCGATGATCTCTGCCCCTAGTGGCCTGAAGAGTTCGGACACTGACGATACTGAGGAAGAAGCAACAGAAGAAGAGGCAACAGAAGAAGGCAGCGAAGAATAATCTTCCCTGTTTTTTTCTAATTCAAAACCTGTCTTGTTTAATTCAAGCGGTGCCTTCTTCAATGCAAGGATAAGCCATGTTGTTATTTGTCGGACTGGGAAACCCCGGTAGTAAATACAAAAACAATCGGCATAATATTGGATTTATGGCGGTGGATGAGATTATCCTCCGCCATAATTTTTCAGCACAAAGATCACAATTTCAGGGGTTCACCCATGAAGGGCGGCTCGGGTCTGAAAAAATACTCATTTTGAAACCGCAGACTTTCATGAATCTTTCCGGCCAATCCGTAGGCGAAGCTGCCCGTTTTTACAAAATACCGCCGGATAATATTTTTGTCTTTTATGATGAATTAGATATTCCAGCCGCCAAAATTAAATTTAAAACTGGCGGCGGCAACGCAGGTCATAATGGCCTTCGTAGCATAGATCAGCATATCGGCAAGGACTATCATCGTATTCGTATCGGCATTGGGCATCCGGGCGATAAAACTCTTGTCAATCACCATGTTCTCGGCGATTTTGCAAAATCTGATTATCTGTGGCTGGCGCCCTTATTAAGCGCTGTGGCCATAGCCGCCCCCGAGCTTACGGACCAATCCGGCGAGACACGCGGCGCGAAGTTTTTAAGTAAAATTGGACAACAACTTAAACCAAACAACAATTAATGGATTTTTATTATGGGTTTCAAATGTGGTATTGTCGGCTTGCCAAATGTTGGGAAATCAACGCTATTTAACGCGCTGACCAATACGGCAGCGGCAGCGGCAGCCAATTATCCCTTTTGCACGATTGAGCCAAATGTGGGGCAAGTTCCTGTTCCTGACCCTCGCCTGAATCTCTTGGCCAAAATCGCGGATTCAAAAGAAATAATCCCGACGCAATTATCCTTTGTTGATATTGCGGGGCTCGTACGCGGCGCATCCCAGGGGGAAGGACTTGGCAACCAATTCCTAGGCAATATCCGCGAAGTGGATGCCATTATTCATGTGCTGCGCTGTTTTGAAGATGATGACATAACCCATGTGGAAGGCATCATTGATCCCATTGCCGATGCCGAAACAGTTGAGACCGAGTTAATGCTGGCCGACATTGACAGCCTTGTAAAACGAAAAGCGGGCCTTGAACGCCGTATTCGCGGGCAGGAAAAAGCCGCCCAAACAATTATGACGGTCGTTGATCGTCTGTTGACTGTTCTGGAAGAAGGTCAGCCTGCACGTATTGTGGAGGCCGCCGATGAAGAAGAACAGAAGCTTATCGATGATCTCCAGCTATTGACCACAAAACCTGTTCTATATGTCTGCAACGTCAGCGAAGATGATGCCGCAACAGGCAATAAGCTGACCCGCCGCACCGCAGAGAAGGCCGCTGCTGAAAAAGCCGTATTGGTCATTATTTCAGCGGCACTGGAAGCTGAAATTGCCCTGCTTGATGACAAGGAAGAACAAAAGGCTTTCCTGGAAGACCTCGGGCTTGGCGAGACCGGTCTTGGACGCGTGATAAGAGCAGGTTATGACCTGTTAAACCTGATTACCTATTTCACGGTTGGGCCAAAAGAAGCCCGCGCCTGGACGGTACCTCAAAATACCATAGCCCCAAAAGCCGCTGGTGTCATTCACACGGACTTTGAAAAGGGCTTTATCCGCAGTGAAACCATCGCCTATGATGATTATATCAAATGTAAGGGCGAGAATGGTGCAAAAGACGCCGGCAAAATGCGGCTGGAAGGGAAAGACTATATTGTCGTCGACGGCGATATATTGCATTTCCGTTTTGCCAATTAAACAAAAATTAAAGGACTTAATATGAAAGTATTTGAAGATTTTACCGTCGGCAAAACAGATGAGTTTGGTGATTATCTGATTACGGAAAAAGAGATAATCGAATTTGCTCAAAAATATGACCCCCAACCTTTTCATACGGATCCAGAATTTGCAAAGCAGTCTTTTCATGGCCAAATAATTGCCAGTGGTTGGATGACATGCGCCGTGATGATGCGCATGTTATGTGATCATCTTTTAACGAAAAGCAGCAGTATAGGTTCACCAGGTGTTGATAAAGTACGCTGGGTCAGACCAGTTTTTGCTGGAGACAACTTAAGAATTTCCGCTAAAATTCTAGAAGCCCGCGAATCCAAAAGCAAACCCGGCTTAGGTATTGTGAATTACAGCGTAACTGTCTTAAATCAAAATGATAAAATCGTAATGTCTCTTAACTCAACCGGTATGTTTCTAACCCGCGAAGCATTTGAATCCAGCCAAAAAGTTAAATCCGTCCTATCCTAAGGCTAAGGGGCCATTTGACATCTTTCTTATCACTGGACACCCCCCAAGCCGCACATAGATCAGCGTAGATCTCCCTCAAAGGGTCTTTGTTTCGAACGTCTTTATAAGCTGCCACAGAAGACCATGTAGCCAAATATCCCATAAGGTCGTCCAGCGACCACTGCGCTGTCATATTAAATTCCGGGCTTGAAGCCGTTAAACCCCGTTCATTAAACGGAAACGATAGCTTGCGATATCTATCCCTGACAAGCTGGCGTTCAGCCGGCCAATATTCACCGATGATATCATCATTAAATTTTTCAATGATACCGTCTATTTTATCCTCAATCTTCAACAGATCATAAGTCCAGACGGCCAGAATGCCCTTTGGTTTTAAGACCCGTTTTACTTCATCATAAAAAACGCTCAGGTCGAACCAATGCAGGGCCTGAGCAACCGTAACCAAATCCACACTGGCGGAATCGAGCCCTGAGCCTTCGGCCAAAGCCACGCGGAAAGTCACATTCTCCGGCCCTGCCGCGCTTGCAATTTGCTGAGCACTGGCATCCGTGGCAATGATGTTATCAAAGTAGCCAGACAGGCCCCGTGCCGCCTGCCCCGTACCGGTTGCACAGTCCCAAACAAGTTCATGGCCGCTGCTGCATATCCCAGACAAATATTCATATAACGCTTGAGGATATTGCGGCCGGAATTCACCATAAGCCTTTGATTGTTTTGAAAAATGATCTTTGAATGCTGGCATAGTCTTATCCTATAATTAAAAAGGGCCGCCAAACGGCAGCCCTTTCATAAATTCTATAGTAGTGAAACCTTAAACAAGATCATCACCTTTTTTGATTTTTCTCCAGACACGCTTATTGACAAAATATAGCATGATGGTCAGAAGAGACATGAAAATAATAACCTTCAAACCCATTTTCTTACGGACTTCCATTTTGGGTTCAGCCGCCCAATACATGAATGTGGCCACATCCTTTGCCATCTGCTCTGTTGTGGCCGGCGTGCCATCCGCATATTCAACCATATCATCAAATAATGGCGGTGCCATGGCAATCTGATTGCCGGGGAAGGCTTCATTATAACTCATGCCTTCAGCCAGCTCAACACCGTGCGGCGCTTCTTCATGGTAGGTGTTAAGTATCCCAACGATATAATCTTCGCCGTAAATACTATTCCACGGCGTAAATAAAGACAAATGCTCCCGCGACTTACCAAGTAAGGAAAAGTCCGGTGGGAAGGCACCGCTATTTGAGTCACGTGCCTCTTCCTCACTGGGATAAGGTGCCGGAAAATAATCCTGCGGCAAGCCTTTACGGTATTTCTCTTCACCCTCGTCATCATAACCATTAGGGAATTCATATTCTGCGGCAAAGGCTTTTACCTCATCCACATTATATCCCAATGCCGTCAACTCACGAAACGCCACCATATCAAGGGAATGACAGGCGGCACAAACCTCCTTGTAAACCTGAAGTCCGCGTTGAAGAGATGGCTTATCAAACATTCCGAATGGTCCCGCATGGGGCCAATCATATTTTTTGAGAGGATATGCACTCGCCGCCGCAGCATTAGCGGCCGATAAGCCCCCAATAGTCAGTGCGGAAACCGCTAAAGTCATAATGCCAATATTTTTTAGTTTATTTAACATAGCCTTAGCCTTTCTTATGTGCATCAAGTACAGACTGGGCAATACTTGTTGGAACAGGTTTGGTTGTTTCCATACGGCTAACCAATGGGACAATCACAATGAAATAGGCAAAGTAAAATACCGATGAAACCCGGCCCAAAGTCAAGGCATCAATACCCCCGGCCATATCAATCATGATCTCATCCGGCAATTTTGTGCCCAAATAGCCCAGAAAAAGCGTATTTATCAGGAACAACCAGAAAAAGAAGGCCGTCATCGGACGGAATTTCGCCGACCTTATTTTTGATCCGTCCAGCCAGGGCAGAACAAAGAAAATCAGGATAGAGGCAAACATGGCAATCACGCCAAACAGCTTATCCGGTACAGCCTTCAAAATTGTATAGAAAGGCAGATAATACCATTCAGGGACAATATGGGCAGGCGTTACCATTGGATTGGCTTCAATGTAATTATCAGGATGCCCCATGATATTTGGCATATAAAAAATGAATACAGCCAAAATCACAATGAAGAATGACAGGCCAAAAGCATCTTTTGCCGAATAATAAGGATGGAACGGTATTTTATCGCCCGGCCCCTTGGCATCAATGCCCAAAGGATTATTTGATCCCGGGATATGTAAGGCCCAGATATGCAGAATGACGACCCCGACAATGACGAATGGCAACAGGTAATGCAAACTGAAGAAACGTTGCAATGTCGGGTTATCAACCGAGAAACCGCCCCACAAAAGATGCAATATGCTCTCGCCCATGCCATCATAAAAGTCAAAGGCTCCAAAAAGATTGGTGATAACTGTCGCGCCCCAGAAGCTCATTTGTCCCCAGGGAAGCACATATCCCATAAAGCCCGTGGCCATCATCAGAAGATAAATCACCAGCCCTAAGAACCACAGGACTTCACGCGGGGACTTATAAGATCCGAAATACATACCCCGCAGGATATGAATATAAACAACCACAAAGAACATCGATGCGCCGTTGGAATGGGTATAGCGCAGCAGCCAACCATAATTCACATCCCGCATGATATGTTCAACCGCCCGAAAGGCCATATCAACATGCGGCGTATAATGCATAACCAGCACGACGCCGGTAACGATCTGCACCACAAGCATGAAACCAGCCAGGGAACCAAAATTCCACCAGTAATTTAAATTACGGGGGGCAAGATAGCCCGCGCCAAGTGTTCCATGTATGAGCCCCAGGATCGGCAAGCGTTCCTCGAACCATTTCACTGCCTTATTTGTAGGCTCGTAATTAGATGATCCCATTTTTTCCTCCTTAACCAATCTTGACCGTTGTATCGTCTATAAACGCATATTTCGGCACGTCAAGATTACGCGGTGCGGGCCCCTTACGGATACGCCCGGAAATATCATAATGCGATCCATGGCATGGACAGAACCAGCCATTAAAATCACCCCGCTGATCAAGTGGCACGCAGCCAAGGTGAGTACATACACCAACCATGATTAACCATTCCGGACGTTCTGCACGAAGCGCGTCATCCTCTGGATCAATCAAATCATTCGCTGAATTATCCGCAATCGCGGTCTCAATCTCTGTGGCTGTCCTGTGGCGAATAAAAATTGGTTTTCCGCGCCAGAGGATTTTTACTGTTTGCCCCAGAGGTATGGTGGATAAATCCACTTCTACCGAGGCAAGTGCCAAAACATCGGCAGACGGGTTCATTTGATCGACAAGGGGCCAAACAGCGGCTGTAGCACCAACTGCAGCGACGGCACCCGATGCAACATAAAGGAAATTACGGCGCGTAACCTCCTCCTCAACATGGTCTTTAGTGGTCATTTAGAGAAACCTCTTAAATAAATATATTATACAAATTACTTAATATCGTTCGGTCAAGAGGATAGGATAAAAAACGTTCTCTCCAATTATAATAAAAGAACCTGTAATCTAAGCTTATCCCACCCTTTAATATACACTTGTCTTGATGTACTCAGAATATCGTTAAGATGCAATAAATTTATGCAAAATACAGTGGTTTTTTTAAAAAACCATTTTTCTGATCGTGCCATAATATGCCGCTTACAGAACGGTTTATGGCGGTAAAATAACATGCTAATATTTTTTCAACATCATCGCAATCAAGATTTCATACTTTAATACCTCCCCCGGCAATACGGGATTCTATATAAATAATAATACTTGTATTTCCGCCTACTCCGGCAAAACCCCTGCTCTATTGTTGAAACATTCTTAAAAAAAACCTATATCTTCCAATAACGTTATAAAATATTTTAACCGTGAGTAACAATATGCAACTTGCCCTTTATCAGCCCGATATTCCCCCCAATACGGGAACGATCATTCGTTTGGCGGCCTGTCTTGATGTAAGCGTTAATATTATTGAGCCCTGCGGCTTTCCTTTTGGAGAAAAATCTTTTCGCCGCGCGGGCATGGATTATATTGATCAGAGTATGATCACCCGTCACAAATCATGGGAACATTTTTTGGAAACACTAGGCCGTTCACGTATTATTCTGCTAACCACAAAGGCCGCCCAGCCCTACACGGAAATATCATACCGGCCTGATGATATTCTATTGCTGGGGCAGGAAAGTTCAGGCGTCCCGGAAGATGTTCATAATCGCGCAGATCAGCGGGTGAGCATCCCTATGACACCAAAAACGCGATCATTGAATGTTGCTGTTTCTGCCTCTATGGTATTAGGGGAAGCTTTAAGGCAGACAAATTCATTTCCAGCCAGTAAAGATCAGGTATAAATAACATGACATTATTAGACGCAGATATTACCAAACAACGCCAAAAGCGTGCTGAAGATTGGTTTAAGGATTTACGCGACCAAATATGTACGGCCTTTGAGCAATTGGAAGATGACCTTACCGGCACATATTCCGACCATGAGGCCGGACGATTTGAGCGCAAAGCATGGGATAGGCACGACGATCCGAAAAATGGCGGCGGCGTGATGTCCGTCATGAAGGGCAGGGTTTTTGAAAAAGTCGGCGTTAATATCTCCACCGTATACGGCGAATTTCCGCCTGAATTTGCGAAATCCATGCCCGGCGCGGATAAGGACCCCAGATTTTGGGCCAGCGGTATTTCGCTTGTTGCGCATATGCATAATCCTCTTGTCCCTGCGGTTCATATGAATACGCGTCATATCATCACATCCAAGGACTGGTTCGGCGGCGGCGGTGACCTTAATGCGGCCTTGCCAAATGCTGTCGATACGGCGGATTTTCACCGCAGCTACAAGAAAGCCTGCGACAAACATAATCCCGCCTATTTCCCAAAATATAAAAAATGGTGTGATGAATATTTTTATATCAAACACCGTAATAAGGCGCGGGGCGAAGGCGGCATTTTCTATGACCAGTTGAATAGTGGTGACTGGGAAAAGGATTTTGCCTTTACCCAGGATGTCGGCAGGGCATTTCTGGACATATACCCGGACCTGGTCGCCCGAAATATGAACAAGGAATGGACTGAAGAACAACGCGAAGCGCTGCTTTATTATCGTGGACTCTATGCAGAATTTAACCTTGTCTATGATCGGGGTACCACATTTGGTCTGAAAACAGGCGGCAATGTGGATGCTATCCTCATGTCTCTGCCGCCTCTGGCCAAATGGCGATAATAGAAAATGGCTCTAAATACAAAATAACCCTAATACCAAATATCCCTAATACCAAATAACCCTAATAAATGACAGACAAGCAATGAAATGGCCGATTCCCGATGACCCGTTTAACCTGGATTTTCCCACATTGGGCGGGAAATATCTATGGGCAGATATATATCTTTTGGGCGATTGGCGGATTCAGAGGAATATTCTCACCGATCATTTCCGGTTGCTTGATGACGGTAATAAAAGACGCGCATGGGGCAATTATGAACATTGCCGTAAAACACTTAAAATTTTTAAACAAAAGTCAAATTTAACATTTCCAGACAAACATATTTTTCTTATTTTGCACGGCTTGGCCCGTCATAGTAATTCTATGTCAAAGCTCACCAGAAAATTACGCGAAAAGAACTTCGCTGCCTATAATTTAAATTATCCCAGTACATTCCAGTCCATAGAAAGTCATGGGGAATATCTTGAACAGCTCCTGAATGGTCTTGACGGCGTAACATCAGTCAGCTTCATCGGTCACAGCCTTGGCGGGTTGGTCGCGCGGTGCTTACTTTCAGATAAAAATGGCTGGCGTAAAAAAATTAATGCCCGGCATTTGATCACGCTCGGCACCCCCAACAACGGGGCCAGAATTGCTGATATGATGAGCGGCTTGAAGCTTTTTCACACCATCGCGGGGCCCTCTGGCCAAGACCTGCGGCCCTATAACATGCAAAACCTGCCTGAACCCGATATCCCAACCCTTGTCATCGCCGGCGGGCGCGGAACCCGGGCTGGATTCAATCCTTTATTTGGGGAAGATAATGACGGCATTGTTACGGTGAATGAAACGAAAATTGACAGTATGCATGATTTCAAATGCGTCAAAGTCATTCATACTACGATCATGGATCACCCGGAAAGCTTTCAAGCAATATTGGACTTCATTAGATAACCCTGGCAAGTAATTCTTCGCGCGTAAGATGAAAATCGCTCTGGACCCATTCCTGCTCTAACTCATGCAATATCCGACCTATTTCTGGCCCGGATTTCAGTCCACTGGTCATCAGATTTTTACCCTGAACCGGGAAAATTGCTATAGGCCAATTCTCTGCATAGGCCAAAATTTTGCGGTAATTCTCATGGTCTTTATCCAATTTATTACTTGCCCAGCTTTGCAGTAAGGCGACTATGAATATATCACGATCAGAATGATAGATGGCCCGCCGAATATCTTTTTGCGTCATCGCCGCAGAAATTTTCAGGCTATGGTTTGTATAGTTTTTCAGGGTTTTAGCCTGTTTGTTTGATAATTTTAAATGGCTCTTTATGCTGGTAATCCCATCAGAGGTTTTAGGTAACAAACACGAAAGCCGTGCCAGAATATTGCTTTTTCCAAGGGATCTTTCCAACCCGACATAGCCCGTCAAATCTTGCAAAAATTCGTGACCCAGAAATTCGTGGCCCAGAGATTCGTGATTTGGAATGATTTTCTCCAATATCCCCTCCTCACACATAACCTTTATGATAGGCAGTAGATTTACGGTTTGCAGGATTTTTAATAATTCCTGTGCCAGCCGTTCACCGGACAATCCTTCGATCAGCTTCCGGTTTTTTATACAGGCTTCTCGGCCAGAAGGGTCCATATGATTTTGTCCAATTTGAGCTGAAAACCGGAAAAACCGCAAAATACGCAAGGCATCTTCCTGAATTCGCTCATCTGCCTCACCAATGAAACGCACCCTTCGGGCGGCAATATCGGCCAATCCACCGCAGGGATCATAAAGTCCGCCGTCCGCATCAAGGTAAAGTGCATTAATCGTAAAGTCCCGCCGCCGGGCATCTTCCAGCCAATCATCCGTATAAGCCACTTTGGCATGACGACCATCCGTTTGCTCATCCCGCCGTAATGTCGTAATCTCAAAACTTCTCTTATTGATTACGGCCGTTATGGTGCCGTGTTTCAGGCCAGTTGGCACAACTTTTACCCCCGCATTCTCCAATCGTTTCTGGCTTTCTTCAGGCGGCAAGCTGCAGGCGATATCAATATCAATTATTTTGCAGCCAAGAAGCATATCCCTGACACAGCCCCCAACCATTCTGGCATTAATGCCCTCTTTATTCAGAATATTAAGCAGCTTGACGAGTGGCGGTGCTTGCAACCATGAATGCGCCTTCAGTGATATTTTTTTGGTTATTTCCATTAATGCTGCCCATTGATCAATTTGGCAAACCGCACCAACATTGCCGCTGTTGCGCCCCAGACATCGTGTTTTTCATTCATAATGACATAATAATGCCGCCGCTCTGCGTTCCACATGCGGCTCTGCAATTCATGATTTTTTTCATCCAGAATATAATCCAGCGGCAATTCAAAAACCTCTGCCACTTCACCGGGATCCACCTGTAAACTATAGGCCGGTTCAATAACAGCAACGATAGGGGTAATCACGTAACCGGTAACGGTCTCATAATCTTCCATTGCGCCCAGAACATCAATATGTGACCGCCGGATACCCACTTCTTCTTCCGTTTCACGCAGCGCCGTTTCCATCGCGTGAATATCTTCAACCTCACATCTCCCGCCGGGAAAGCTCACTTGACCTGAATGGATTTTCAAATGCGGCGCTCTTTTGGTGAATAACACTGTCATGCCATCCTTATGATCCACAAGCGGTATCAGCACCGCCGCAGGTTTCAGGGGCAACGATGACGTATGATAATCCGCATCAGGCCGATAAATATTATGGTCACCGTAATTGGGCCGCCGCATACGGCGAGATTCTGCCGGTTGCCGCGCGCGCTTCAGATCAGGATCATAGCCAGAAAAAATATCCCTTATTTTTTGCTTCATTGGCCCTTCTCAATTTGCCCAAGCATGAAGAATGTCCCCGCACTCCATACGCCGTACTGACCATTGATTTCTTCGACCATATCGGCCAGCTGATAATAAACGGGTCTCGCGATGAGAGCCTCCAGGTTATCGCGTATCAGAATATAGGGCGATGGCTCTCCCTCGTCCGAATATTCAATATGCAAAGGATGGTCATCGTCCAGAATTATGACATCATCCACATTTGTCCTAAAATGCAAAATCTGGTCGCGGCCTTTACCGGCACATTGCATTTCAACGGCGACAAACGGCGCATCATCAACCCGAATGCCGACCTTTTCCACCGGCGTCACCAAATAAAATTTACCATCATCGTCATGCCGCAGAATAGTGGAGAAAAGTTTCACCATAGCCGGCCGGGATATGGCAGAACCCATATAATGCCAGCTGCCATCCCGTTTAATATGCATATCTATATCACCGCAAAATTCAGGATTCCAAAGATGTACAGGCGGCAAGCCCTTTGCGCCAGATGCTTTTTTAACTGCTGCGGCGAATAAATCCGGTCTAAAGGACGTTTTTTTTATATCAGTCATATCCTTAATATAGGAAATTTACATGACAATGAGAAGACATGAACCGCTATTTTATTTTTGAAATCATGCCTCTTACGCCCTTCAGGGAATTTGGGGCCAGTTCCTGCGCCAACAAACGGGTCTTATCCACAGGGCCCGGCATCTCAAGCTCCAAAGCCAGACGACGTGAAAAGCCAACCTTCTGATAATAAGTTTCATCGCCGACCAGAATCACTCTCGTATGCCCCCCCTCTTTAGCCGCACGCAAACCATGGGTCATTAAGGCAAGGCCATGGCCCTGATCGCGAAAGTCATCATTGACAGCAATCGGCCCAAGTAACAAGGCCTCGTAATTCTTGTCACCGTCCTTAATCACTATCGGCCAGAATTGAAGGCTGGCAATAATATTGCCTTCAGCCATCGTCACAAAAGACAATTCCCGAACAGCAGGGACATCATCACGCAATCGGTAGGCCGTTTTATCCTGCCGGTCAACACCGAAGGCCTTATCCAGAAGGCGGTTTATTTCCAGAATATTATTCTGTTTAGATGCTATAATTTCAAACATTATACTGTTTACTCACAAAAAACTTAGATATTGTGCAATTATCACAGTTGTTATCAGGGAGCAAGTCTTATAATTTCAGCAGAGAACCAACCGCAAAAAAGGCGGCAAGAATGCCGCCTTTTCTGACCTGAGATTATATGATGATGACCTTTACCAATCAACCTGGAAACGAAGACCAAATGCATTCACATCTGTCACACCCAAAGGATCATTCGTCACATCCGAAAGGGAATAATTTGCCATAAGGCGGGTATAATTATTCAAGTGCCAATTAACGCCAAATATCATGGTATCCTGCTTACCCCCCAGGACAGCTCCATCTGTATCATTCAATTCGATAGTATCGTAACGCACGGCCAATTGCCATGCCCCAAAGCCGCCTTCAAAAACAGGATTTATCACTTTCGCCCGTCCCGTTGTGCCTTTTTTATAGCCCCGGCTTTCCCCTGTAATAAAATAGCTTGCGCTGATGTAACCACCGGAAAGCTTTGCATTCTGCTCCATGGCAATCCGGTCAACGCTCAATAGAGCATATTCGCCCTGTAAGGAGAAAGGCCCCATGATTCCGGCAGCTTCAACGCCGTAGAAAATGTCGCCTTCGGCATCACCCGCACTTACCCCGCGAAAATCAGCATTGATATAGCGGTTGGCCGCAAGGTGATTATGAGGACGTTGACGATATCGCGCACCCTCGGCATTTTCCAGATTACGGTATCTCATTGACGCGCCAACATGTAACCGCATATTGCCAACAGTCAATTTCGGCCCATATGTAATCCGCGCGGCATATGCCCGGTCCTGTTGAGACGCCCCATTTTCAAAGTCACCCTGAAAAATACCCGCCTTAAACGTCACATCACCGGCAGCATAGCCAACAGCGATGCCAATTTGTCGTCCAAGGGAAAAAGCATCCGTAAAAGAGCCGCGCTCCATGAATGTCATATATCGGCCTGATGCACTTTCTTCCAAAGAGTTTGGTGTCTTAAATTGGCCTACGCTAATGGCGATTGGCTTCAGGTTCCATTGAAAATAGGCATCTTTAATCTCTGCCCCACCGCCGGCAAAATCTATTTCAAACTTATATTTAACATCTTTAAAGAGCAGCCCTTCAACACCAAAGCGTGCCGTACGGAATTCCGTAGCATCCACTTTTTCGCCGTCAAGCGATGTTCCCGCAGCATTCTTAACGGAAATATTTGCATAATCCGTGAATATCCTGCCGCGGATTTTCATTTTGAATTTACCGTCGGCGCTGGAAAATTCTGGCGCGCCCTTCCATTTAACTTTTAAATCAGACGCATCTTTTTTTTCAAGCTCTTCAATTTTCTGGCTCAACTCATCCATTTGTGCCTTCAATTCCGACAGAGTCTGAGCAGAAGCGACAGGCATCAACCCGTTGCCGCTGATTGCTGTTGCTACAAGCAAACTGATGGTATATTTTTTCATCTTCATTTCTTCCCTTCATTTAACATTAATGTCTAATGTTGCTCTGAATACCCAAACTTAATGTCAGTAAAATCTACTATTTATTACAAATAAGTTACAAAAGTGTATTATTCGTAAAAATACGTTACATAAAAGAGTCTGAGAAAAAAATCCAACTTAAAATGAGGAAGAAACCAACGCTCTATTTTCGGCGGTAGAGAGGAGATGCCTCGTCCGAGGATACCTGGTATTTGACGGAAAAATCTTCAAAGGCCTTCAACGCGTCTGTGATATTGCCACCTGCTTTTATTTCATAGGCATTAAACCCGCAGCGCTGCATATAAAACAGCTGATCACGCATAATGTCACCAATAGCCCGGATTTCTTGTTTATACCCCAGTCTGTCACGCAAAATTTTCGCCAGAGAATAGCCTCGGCCATCATTGAACGTCGGAAAATTTATCGCGATCAAATCAAACCGATCTAAATCATCCTTAATCGCCTTCAGGCTATCTCCAGGCTCAAGTCGCAGCCCGATTTTTCGGCCTGAAAGACCGCCGTTCTGCCATGTTTCAAGAGAGACAATGAGATTACCTTCCGGCAAATCACCCTCCCCCGTATAATGAATCCAATCATCTTCAATGATAACCTTATCTTTAATTATTTGCATAAAGCTGCTCCTTAAAAGGTTTCATTCCCAACCGGCGGTAAGCTTCAAGAAATTCTTCCCCCTCTTCCCGAAGGCTGGTGAATGTCGACAGGATATTTTCCAGGGCCGGGATGATTTCATCCTGATCAAAACCCGGGCCAATAATTTTACCAACAGAAGCATCATCGCCCGCCGATCCACCGAGCGTTATCTGATAGAGTTCCTGACCTTTCTTATTGACCCCTAAAATACCAATATGTCCCACATGATGATGGCCGCAGGCATTTATGCATCCCGACATCTTCAATTTCAATTCGCCAAGATCATATAAATAATCCATATCATTAAAACATGACGTGATTTTGTCCGCGATGGGTATCGACCTGGCATTGGCCAACGTACAGAAGTCAAGTCCCGGGCAGCATATCATATCCTGCAAAGTACCAATATTCGGCTCTGCAAATCCGATATCTTTCAAAGCCTGCCATACGCGATATAAATCGTCTTTTTTCACGTCAGCCAGAACAAGATTTTGTTCATGGGTGGACCTGATTTCACCATAGCTGTAACGGTCTGCAATATCTGCGACAGATAACATCTGCTCATCCGTGATATCCCCCGGCGGCACGCCTGGCCTTTTAAGCGACAAATTAACACTCGCATATCCGGGCTTCTTATGAGGCATAATATTCTGCTTGATCCAAAAGGAAAATTCCTTTTCATCCCGCATATGCTGATCGAAAGCATCGCTATGGTCAGGCAGATCCAAATAGGCCGGGTCTGTGAAATGAGCTGAAACACGTTCAATCTCAGTCGCATCCAAAGGCACGGCACCCTCCTGCCCCAAGGCCGCAAATTCAGTTTCCACAAGTGCCGTGAATTTGGGCAATGTAAGCTCATGGAGCAAAATTTTAATCCGTGCCTTATATTTATTGTCTCTGCGGCCAAACTGATTATAGACGCGCATAATTGCCTCCGTATAAACCAGAAGATCTTTTTCCGGCACAAACGCGTTGACCAGCTTGCCAATCATCGGAGTCCGGCCCATGCCGCCGCCGACATAAATTGTAAAGCCAATTTCACCTGAGCTGTTTTTTACGGCGCGATAGCCAATATCATGAAATTGAATAGCCGCCCTGTCTTCTTCAGCGCCCGTGAAGGCAAATTTAAATTTGCGCGGTAGATAAGCGAATTCCGGATGAAAACTAGACCATTGACGCATAATTTCCGCATAAGGCCGTGGGTCAATCACTTCATCTTGCGCGACACCCGCAAACTGATCGGCACTGATATTGCGAATGCAATTACCGCTGGTTTGAATGGCGTGCATCTGAACTGAAGCCAAGTCATCCAGTATATTCGGCACGTCTTCGAGTTTAGGCCAGTTAAACTGTATATTCTGCCGTGTCGTCATATGACCATAGCCACGATCATATTTCGTGGCAATATGGGCAAGCATGCGTAATTGGCGAGACGACAATAAACCATATGGCACGGCAACCCGCAGCATATAGGCATGTATTTGCAGATAAAGGCCATTTTGCAGACGTAACATGCGAAATTCATCTTCTTTCAATTCACCGGAAAGTCGCCTTTCAACCTGACCTCTAAATTGCGCCGCACGTTCATCAACAATTCGTTGATCATCCTTATTATATTGATACATTTAATCTAATCCGCATAATTAACAGTTATATTATGTTAAATAATTTATTCTACATAAATATACGTTATTACCAGAGAAATACAAGAGGGATGATTTTTATGAGAAAAAAATGGCCCGGTAGCCTGCTAATTATCCTGATAGCCTGCTAATTATAAAGAAAAGAAAGTCCCCCAAGTAAAAATATTAGCAATTCATAATGTATGAACAAAAAATTAACCGTTTATAAAGGAATAAAGCTTTATATTGGAGATGTTATACATTTTCCTCCCCAGACTTGGGCGGCCTCCATTGATGAGCCGCCCATCTTTTTATGTTAATTTTAAAAATCACCTGACATAACCAAAATAGATACGTTGACTCTATATATCTGTTTAGGCTGGGACTCTATATATCTGTTTAGGCTGGCTTATCCGTTTAAACTGGCGCTATATTGGCGCTATATTGGCGCTATGTGATCACAAAAAAAAATGGCAAAACTGAGAATGAACGGCAAAACGGCCCCTTCCCCCACATTTACCCTTGAAAAAAACATTGAAGGCTTAGTTTGCGGGATTGATGAAGTGGGACGTGGCCCATGGGCTGGCCCCGTTATTGCGGCGGCAGTTATACTTAATCCTGATCACATCCCGGAAGGTTTAAATGACAGTAAAAAGTTGACAGCAAAAAAAAGGGCAGACCTTTATCCCCTTATCATATCAACGGCCCATACGGGCTTTGGCACAGCAACAGTAGAAGAAATTGATCAACATAATATTTTGCAGGCAACGCTCCTTGCCATGCAGCGGGCCATGGCCAATTTACCCCTAAAACCAGACCATGCGTTGGTGGATGGCAATCACATTCCGGTGCTGACCTGCCCCGCATCGGCGGTCATAAAAGGCGATAATGTTTCACTTTCCATCGCCGCCGCATCAATTATTGCAAAAGTAAAACGCGATAGATTGATGCAGGAATTAGGCAAAATTTACCCCGAATATGGCTGGGAGCGTAACGCAGGATATGGTACCCCACAGCATAACAAAGCACTAAAGCTTGTAGGTCCGAGTCGTTTTCACCGTATGTCTTTTGCCCCCATTCGCAAGCTTATTTCTCAAGGAATCCCTATAAGAGATTGATTCAATTAAAAAAAATAACTTGACCTGATTCGCTTTTTGATTCAGAATCACTTTATAAAAACCATGGATAACGTGTATTTAAAAAAAAGTGAGAGTCAAGAATAAATGAGTATAACAAAAAAAACATCAGCTAAAAAAGCAAAAGCTGTTACAAAAAACACAGAATATTCAGAACTGCCCCTTAATCAGATTCTGCAGGGAAACTGCATTGAGCTGATGAATAGTCTGCCGGAAAAATCCGTTGATGTTATTTTTGCTGACCCCCCCTATAACATGCAATTAAAAGGCGACCTTAATCGCCCTGACAATTCTCATGTGAGCGCGGTCAATGACGAATGGGACAAATTTGACAGCTTTGCGGTTTATGATAAATTCACCCACGAATGGCTAACAGCTGCGCGCCGTATTCTTAAAGACACCGGCACTATTTGGGTCATCGGCAGTTATCATAACATTTATCGTGTCGGCTCAATATTACAGGATATCGGCTATTGGGTGCTTAACGATATTGTCTGGCGCAAAACAAATCCTATGCCTAATTTTCGGGGCACACGCTTTACAAATGCCCATGAAACCCTTCTCTGGTGCAACAAGGGCGAAGGGTTTAACAAATATACCTTCAATTATGACGCCATGAAGGCCTTAAACGAAGATATTCAAATGCGCTCCGACTGGGTTTTGCCAATCTGCTCGGGAAAGGAACGCCTTAAAGTGAATGGCCATAAGGGGCATTCAACACAAAAGCCGGAATCCCTCCTCTATCGCGTGCTGCTATCCTCAACCAACAAGGGAGATGTTGTTCTTGATCCTTTCTTTGGCTCAGGCACCACAGGCGCCGTTGCAAAAAAACTGGGCCGGAATTTCATTGGGCTTGAAATGGAAGAAAAATATATCAGCCTTGCAACAGACCGCATTAACATGGTTGAAACACTTGATGACGAGGCCATGGAAATTACGCCGGCAAAACGCGCCCAAGCCCGTATTCCCTTTGGAAACCTCGTCGAAAACGGCATGATCAAACCTGGAACTATCCTGATGGATCCCAGCAAAAGACATTCTGCCAAAGTGCGCGCCGATGGCACCATTATCAGCAAATCCGACAAAGGCTCAATTCATCAGATCGGCGCCCGAGTACAGGGCGCGCCATCTTGCAATGGGTGGACCTTTTGGCATATGGAAGTTAAAAACAATCTTATTCCCATCGACATGCTACGTCAGCAGGCACGAGCAGAGCTTCATTAGTCATGCGGTTCAAGTGAATAAAAAAACATAACTATAATAATCTCCGGTAAACTGGCCCGCCTTCATCATTGAAGGCGGGTTCTTCATTATCAGGAAAGTTTATCTTGCTTCCACAGATGGCGTTCTTTAGTTTTTACATATATTCCAGAGTAATTTCCGTCAACAAATAGAGAAAATATGACCTTATTAATCCTCATGCCTGGCCTTGATTGCCGCGGCCTTGTAAATGCCCTTACATCATCCGACCCTGGCCTTAATATCCCAGATCTTAATATCAAAGTCTGGCCAGAGACGGGCAACACAGAGGACATTGACTATGCTGTTGTATGGAACCATCCTGAGGGAGAATTGCTTAAATATCCCAATCTTAAGGTTATTGCCTCATATGGTGCGGGGGTAGATCATATTTTCAAAGACAAGGATTTGCCGCAAAAAATTACCATAACGCGGCTTGTTGATGACAGCCTTACCCATCAAATGTGCGAATATATCGCCGGCGTAATTCAAAACCACCGGCTTCGGTTAACGGAATACCGAGAGTATCAGGCGGCAGGAATATGGGCACCAAAAAAAGTCCGTTCCGGCAACAGGGTATGCGTTCTGGGCCTCGGACAAATTGGCCAGCATGTGGCACAATATCTGACCTTAATTGGCATGACCGTCAGCGGGTGGAGCCAAAGCCCCAAGAATATTGATAATGTAACAACTTTCCATGGCCAGGAGACATTGATGCAGGCTCTTGGTGATGCGGATTATATTGTCTGCCTTCTTCCTCTCACACCGAAGACAGAAGATATACTGAATGCCGAATTATTCAATAAGCTTAAAAAGGGGGCCTATTTAATCAATGCCGGTCGCGGGGGTCATTTGAATGAAAATGATTTGCTTGATGCCCTTTATCAAGAGAAGCTAAGCGGTGCCTGCCTTGATGTTTTCAGGACAGAACCCTTGCCCGATGATCATCCATTCTGGCGGCATCCAAAAATCTCGCTGACACCCCATATTGCCGGTATAACAAATATGCCGCAAGCCGCCAGGCAGTTGCTTGAAAACTACGATAATATGAAAAATAATCGCCCGTTCATCAACATAGTCGATCTACAAAAAGGCTATTAATCACAAAAGCCAAGGATAACGATGTGAATAATCATTGCATAGACAATATCAAACTGTTAGTTTTCGCGCGGAACAAGATGCTCTTTAAAAGGTTGAGAAATGAAAATTGATGGTAACAATATCCGTCCCGGTAATGTCATAGAACACCAAGGCGGTCTTTGGGTTGCCATCAAAACCCAACATACTCAGCCAGGCAAAGGCGGGGCCTACCTTCAGGTTGAACTTAAAAACCTGAGAGATGGCCGTAAACTTAACGAACGCTTCCGCTCTTCTGAAAAGGTGGAACAGGTTCGTCTCGAGCAAAAAAAACATTCCTATCTGTTTGAAAATTCCGGCATGTATACGTTCATGGATATTGAAACATATGAACAGGTGGAATTAAGCGCGGAACTGATCGGTGACAAAGCCGCCTTCCTTCAGGATGGTATGGAGGTGGTTATAGAATCTCATGATGATAATCCATTGGGTGTTAGCCTGCCGCAGAGCTGCATCCTTGAGGTTATAGAAACTGAGCCCGTCGTAAAAGGCCAAACAGCCGCATCATCGAATAAACCCGCGATTTTAGACAATGGCAGCCGCATAATGGTTCCCCCCTTCGTTGGGGTTGGTGACAGGATTGTCGTCAATATCGAAGAACGCACTTATGTCGAACGGGCCAAATAACTCAACACCCCTTGACACCGCATGTTATTTTATTTTTTGAAGGACTTCTCATATGGCTTTGAAATCAGCCGTAATTAACGTAATGGAAATGGCCGCACAAAAGGCCGGACGCAAACTGAACCGCGACTTTGGTGAAGTGGAGCATCTTCAGGTATCCAGAAAAGGGCCGGCGGATTTTGTCTCGTCTGCCGATTTAAAGGCCGAGAAAACCATCAAGGAAGAATTATTCAAAGCCCGGCCCAATATTGCCTTCCTGCTTGAGGAAGAAGGGGAAGTAAACCTTGGGGATGGGAGTGGCCGCTGGATTGTTGACCCTTTGGACGGGACAACAAACTTCCTGCATGGCATCCCGCATTTTTGCATTTCAATTGCGCTTGAACAAAATGGGGAGATAACTGCCGGCCTGATCTATAACCCCATCACAGATGAAACATACTGGGCAGAAAAGGGCCGCGGCGCCTATCTTAATGACATGAAAATCAGGGTTTCTGCCCGCCGTGATATGAAATTCAGCATCCTTGCCACCGGGATACCTTTCCACGGTACGCCAGGACATAAGCCCTTCCTCCATAATATGGAAGCCATCATGGGAGAGGTTTCTGGCATTCGCAGGTTTGGCTCAGCGGCACTTGACCTTGCCTATGTCGCCGCCGGAAAATATGAAGGATTTTGGGAGGCCAATCTTCAAAAATGGGATATTGCCGCCGGAATTCTGCTTGTTCGTGAGGCCGGTGGAAGCGTCACCACTTTCGATGGTAAAAACAAAGCTTATGAAACCGGAGAGATTTTGGCAACAAACTCTGTTATACACGGCCCGCTGACACGCCTTCTGGCACAAGGCCGTAAAGCTGCAAAGGAAACGGGACAGTCTCAATAGGCATAACGTTATATTCAATCTCTTCTATAATATGCATGGCTTTTTTCTCACAGGCGCTGCAGCAAGAGGTAAATCCACCAAAAAACCCTGAAGAAAACCCCTACTCAAAAAAGGAAATCTTCCTCCAGGCTCAGGAATTAACCAATATCAAACCCTTGAAACTCTACTTTATGAAGGGTGAATATCAGCTTGGCAATAACACACGAACAATGATCGAGGCATGGGCCAAACAAATAAAAAATTCAACCATCCCCATCTATATCTATAGCCTAAGTACAGCCCCAAGAGGCTTGCGTAATCTAACGCAGGATGCCGCAACCCATGAAGCGAAACGAACCGCCTTTAATCGAGGCTTGTTGATTAAAAGCCTTTTACTAAGCCATGATATTGCTCAAGATCAACTTATCATCAAAACAAACCGCCCGGAAAGCGTGCAAATTAACAAGCCATTCAGGGATATCGTTATCATAACAACGCGCAGACATTAAACGCACAAAGCCAGAGCAATAATGGTTCACAATCTCGTAGAACAAATCTATTCTTAAATTTACGTCTTAATCTACCTCAAGCCTGCTCAACGCCTTAATATTGCCTAACTAATTCTTAGACTCTTTCCAATTGCCCTGATATTATCTATCTATAATTCAGGGAAGAAATCATACAAAGGACTTGTTCGGCATGACCCGACCTCAAAAGTATCTTACAAGAATCACGCTTTTCCTTATCCCCGTTATACTATTATCTTTCTTTCTATTCCCACAAATGAAAGAAGCATTTATAACAAATCCGGGGCTAAATGGATTAATTGCGGCTGTCCTGCTCATCGGGATTATATTTTCAACACGTCAGGTTACCATGCTTTCTCCGGCTGTAAACTGGATCGAAAGCTTCCGAAAAAGTGACGCAATTGATATCTCTGGTGAAACCCCTGGTGAAATCCCTGGTGAAATCCCTGGTGAAATCCCTGACGAAATCCTTGGCGATGTCCCGAGCCTGATTGCCCCAATGATCAGCATGATGGGCGAAAATGACCGCAAATTATCCCTATCCGCACTTTCCATGAGAACCATACTTGATGGCATTGCCTCCCGTATGGATGAAGGCCGCGAGATCACCCGCTATTTCATTGGACTTTTGATTTTCTTGGGTCTGCTCGGTACTTTCTGGGGATTGCTCGGAACCATTTCTTCCATTAAAGACACCATCAACAACCTTGCCGTAGGATCTAATGATATTGGCATGTTGTTTGAAGATTTGAAGGAAGGTTTAGCCGCGCCGCTCGGCGGCATGGGGACGGCATTCAGTTCATCCCTTTTTGGCCTGGCCGGTTCTGTGGTTTTAGGTTTTATAGATTTGCAGGCAGGCCAAGCCCAATCACGTTTCTTTAATGATCTTGAAGACTGGCTATCCAGCGTAACCAAATTATCCAGAGGCAGCAGCATAGACATAGACACCAGCGATGCTTCTGTTCCCGCCTATGTCAGCGCCTTATTGGAGCAATCCGCAGATAGCCTGGAAAACCTCCATACCGTCATATCCCGCAGTGAAGAGCAGCGGAATGAAGTTAACACAGCCATGTTGAATCTATCGGAACAGCTTGCCACTCTATCAGATAGCCAATCAGGAATGCGTTCGGTGCTGAAACAAATGCTTGAGCTTTTTTCAAGCCAAAAGTCTGGCGAGGACGACAAAATTCAGGTCAAACATTTACGTAATATTGATGTGCAGGTTAAATATCTGATCGAAGAAACCATCAAAGGTCAAAATCAGTTCAACGATACCCTAAAGTCAGAATTCAAGCTTCTGGCACGAACATTAGGCGGTATGGTCGATAAAAACCAGGCAGCTACAGAGAATTCTGCTGTGTCTAAAGAACAAACCCAACCGAAAAAAGACGATATGGAAGCCTCTCCCGAACCAAAAAAAGACATTCAGTCCCTTGATGGCGCAATGGATTATGATATGCCCACGCCAAAACCAAAAGGAAATAAAAAACCCCTCATCACAACTGGTAAGAAGCTCACCGCCAGGAAGGATGACTGATGTCACTTTTGCGGACAGGCAAGCGTCCCGGGGCCCGGGCAGACAATAGCTGGCCGGGGTTTGTTGATGCATTAAGCACCATGCTGCTTGTCATCATCTTTCTGCTATCAATTTTTATGCTCGCACAATTCTTTCTGGGTCAGGCATTATCAAGCAAGGAAGATATATTGGACAAGCTGCGGGCAGAAATTTTCGACCTTCAGGACAGCCTGTCCATTCAGGAACAGATTAATAATGATCTAAATACTGATTTTAACCGCATATCTTCCAACCTGCAGGAAGCAAATATTTCCAAAGAAGATCTCGCGGCCCGGATCATAGAATTAGAATCAGACCTTGCCGATGCCCATGGACGATCAACCCGCGTGAAAAGAAACAACAACGACCAGATTCAAGCCATTCGTGATTTAGAAAAAAGATACCGGGAATCAACCGCAACGCTTGCCCGGGAGAAAGAACTGACACAAGCTGCAAATCGCAAAATTGATCTATTAAATCATCAATTAACCAGTTTACGCAAGCAGCTTTCTGTTCTTAATGCGGCATTGGAAGCATCCGAGGAACGAGACAAGGAACAACGTGCATCAATAGAAAACCTAAGCACAAGATTAAATTCCGCCCTCGCCTCAAAAGTTCAGGAGCTAAGCCAATTCCGATCTGAATTTTTTGGCCGGCTGAAAAAAATACTCGGTAGCCGTTCTGATATCCGCATTCATGGCGACCGTTTCGTATTCCAGTCAGAAGTCCTGTTTTCCTCTGGCTCTGCCGTTCTTGGAGCCGCAGGGCAAAGAGAAATGAAAAAGCTCGCCGGCGCATTAAGGGAAATATCCGCAAATATACCAACCGGCGTTGATTGGGTGCTTCGGGTTGATGGCCATACGGATATTCTGCCAATCAGAACCCGGCAATTCCCCTCTAACTGGGACCTTTCAACCGCACGGGCCTTATCAGTTGTTAAATATCTGATTTCCGAAGAAATACCGGCGGAAAGACTGGCCGCCACCGGTTTTGGCCAATTTCATCCTCTGGATAAAGGCAATTCTTCGGAAGCATTAAAGCGTAACCGGCGAATCGAAATGCGGCTAACACAAAGATAAGTACTCCGGCT